>Ga0129324_10000456_pt1 | contig 29814 bp, 25 predicted proteins | sample CPBDNA_7_FD_96879 | JGI IMG/M metagenome (GOLD analysis project Ga0129324, IMG submission 96879) | Freshwater to marine salinity gradient microbial communities from Chesapeake Bay, USA - CPBay_Spr_15_0.2_DNA | ecosystem: Environmental > Aquatic > Marine > Coastal | place: USA: Chesapeake Bay...
ACTTTCCCAGGTGATCGAGGTCGCACGCTAGCCTTAACAAGGGTTAATTGTTATGTAAATAAATCAATTGTTGATGCAGGAGTTAATATGTTAGATGGAAATAACGGCTTAACAGAGATTCATGTTCGTCGGAATGACTCTTCTTGGACTGCTGGTCCTGGTCAGACTGCTGGCGGGTTAACCTTATTCGTGATTAAAGATTTAGAGGACTCACCGGTAAGTGCGGGGTGGAATGCAGATACTGCATGGGTTGACTCAGCCGGTACTTCTGAATTCAGATATACTTACAACGATTCTAAGTATGGTAGACCTCAAAATGGGTGGGAGTTTAGATACACGACAGCCGAACCAGGTAGCAGCACAAACTGCTTCTATACTACAGTCTCTTCTGCTAGTGGTTTATTTCCATGGGAGATACCAAGTTGGTACGTTACCAATAACAGCTCTAATACATATGCTCTTTCTACAGCTAGTACAGTCGATTTAACATTATCAGGATTTACAACCAAATATGGTCTGTCGACAGACAATGCCTATGAACTCGATGGGCCTGGGGCTAGCGTTTTAACGGACCTAACTCAACCAGCTATAAGATTGACTGACCCTACATCTTTCGGTTCATTCCTATCCGGTGCATTAGTATTAGCTTGTGTAGATAACAACGGAGCTTTTAGTTTATCAGGTAGTCAAGATGGATTTTATAATAGCGGTACAGAGACATTATCATCAAAGGTATTCAGTGTTAGGGCATTATCTGCATTACAGAGCACTAGATCAGCAGAGTTATGTACGTTTGACTTTAAAGGTGCTGTTGTACCTGAAGATGGTTATTCAACTATCGATGATAGATGGAAACTTCTAAGAGTTGGATTTAAACGAAATCTACAAGACGTCGTACTGTATGTACGCGAAAATGGTATATATGAAACTCAACAAGTCTTCAGTACAGGCTTTAACCTCGAACAACTGCCAGCTGGTATTAAGGTAGGTATTTCATATTCAGGTCACATGCCTATGGAAATTCAAAACCTAACCATTAATGGTATATTGTCATCGGCGTCATAAATAAATATAACATGGCTAATTTCAAATTAACAGAATTAAACAGTATAAGCGATACAGCTGCTTCAGACTTAATATATATAGTACAACAGGATCTTTCAAAGAGTATTACAATTGAGAACTTCTTTAGCAATGTACCGGCTCAGATAACCTCAACTGGAGGTTTTGATATAGTGAATCCAGGTATTAATGGTGGTCAATATCTATCCGGTGGTCAAGAGCTAGGTATAGCGTTACAGGGTAGCCTTGCATCTAAGAATACTCGTCAAATACTATTTATCGAGAATACTACTAATGACCCCTTCGAATGGCCAGGTGGTAACGACGTTCTAACACCATATGGTAATAGTGTTGTAAATATATCCGGAGGTGCCATTGTACCGTCATCTGCAATACAGCGTCTAAATGTACGTGTACCTAATACTGATGAAGAAGCACTACCGGTTGGATGGAATATTAAGTTCATCCAAACAGGTGAGTTACCAATTTACCTAAGTGCCGGTGGTGGTGTTACAATTTTATCTGTCAACGATACTTTGAGTTCCGGTTATACTGGAGCAGCAGGTGAAATACCTTACTCGTCGGTGGAAGTGTATAGGGCAGCGGAAAATAAATTTGTTGTTACGCACAGCCTATCTTGTAATGGGTTAGGTACAGATAGATCTGACTGGTCCTAGTTCGAGACGTAGTCTTTAATTAAATATAATTAAGATGCCTGTTGAGATAAAGAGTTATAGCAATATTAAACCAGTTAACTTTATGCTGGAGGATCCTGATAGAGCTTTGGACCTATCTATTCCAAGTCAATTCTCTACCCTGCAGGGAATGAGTTTACTGGAATATAATTTCCTATTGAGTGCTAACGATGTATTAAATAAAAATTATACTACAACGTATTTAACAAACACTAAGACTGAGCAAGATATCTTTGATCTTAATCAACCAGAAGAAATATCGAGTAGCTTTGCAACAACACTACAATTCGGCAATATTGCGGCAGGGTATCTTACAATAGATAGAAATAACAGCACTCTCTCAAGTGCGCAGAGCGTAACCACCTTTGATAATGCTAGCGCGCAATCATTTACTGCTATACTAACTTCTGTTAATGATGATCTATATTGTAGAGTTTTTACTTATGACGGGGTATATAGAAAGTATCTCGCATATCACACTGAAACGGACCAGTTAGTTTTTGACACACTACCTAATGCTGATGGGTTAGTTACAACCACATACTTTAACGCTATTCAGAGCGATAATCATTTACGGTTATCCATACAGGGTGAGACATCCACCGGTGTATTAACATCGAGTTTAATTAGCGTAGATGGTAGCGCACTAACCACTCTACCTACACCAGACTTCGATGACTATAAGAGTAGTACAATAACGCTATCTAATAGCGGTGTACCGAATACAAAATATCTAGATATAAGTAATAACTTCGTGTATTATACTTCCGGAGCTGATATTGACGAGGTTAAAACACTAAGTGGTACTAAGTATAACTTCCTAATGTACAGTAATTATGAAGATAATTATATTAAGAATGGTAATATATGTTCTAATTTAAATTACTTCAATCTAAAGAATCAAATTTCCAATCATCATAACGTTAATAAGAATTTGCCGTTCGCTGATAAGCAAATGCAGCGACAGTATACGTCAATCGTGAACAACGAGACGCAGGAAGCATCAGAGGAGTTCTTAAGACTGCAGTATAACTTCCACACAGTAGAATATAACTTCCAACCTGACACCTATACAAAATTTATATTACCGGATAACATATTACCGTTTACACAGATAAACTTAAATGATGCTGGTCTGCAGGCTGCTGGCGCATATGCAGCAGATTCACCTCACTTTAGTGATAGAATATATAAGGATGTTGGTAACCGAAAAGATGTTGTTAATAATCTTAATGAAAATGGAGAGTACCTATGTAGCTGGTTGTATAATAATGGCCTAGATGGTATATGGTATGATAGATACTATCTGCCCCAAGACATTACAGGCGTTGAGGCAGAAGAGGGTAATTTAAATAATCCGCCGATACCACTATCTGCCTCAACCCCTGTAATTGATCAAATAGTGGATACATTAGGTGTTAGTGAAATGAACTACATCGACATTGAGAGTACGTTAATGCTCGAGCCTAGTGGTGTATATTATTACGCGCGTGTAGGTCATAAATCTGTATCTACTATTTTAGATAAACTCTCCGGCGACCTAATTAAACGAAACTTTACACCAAGGCAAAATGGTGACCCGGCTTATGTCGGACCCTCTACTGATACATTAGTTATTAATACATCTGCATACGATACATTCAGTATACTTGCAGATAACCGAGGCAATGTTAATGGTCTGAATATATCTTTTGAATTAGATATACCAAACCTCGATGACCCGAAAGCATTTCAATTAGTAGGTAATCTGTTTAATGGTGGGTTAGGCATTGTTAAGAACTTTTACTTTACTCCGCTCATATACCTATATGAAGGTAACACCATTTACTATTACGATACAGACTTTAACCTGATCAAAACAACTACAATCCCGTCCCTAACAGTTATTAGAGATATCTTATATGTTAGTAAGAGTACGGATATTGTAGTCGTCGGCTCAGGCCCTGGTGGTAGTAAGATCATGCGCGTATCGTATACCGGTGATGTTCAAAAGGAAAATAATGATGATATTGCAGCAGATATTGTCGAGTCTGATTATAGCTCACGTGTAATGTATGGAGCTGGCTCAAAAGTACTAATTAAGGATATTAATAGCATAGCTCCCGGGGCTTGGGATCTAGATACACAAACCCTAATAGCCTCGCCGGCTATAGCAAATCTCGATATTGTGGATGAATCAGTAATCAGACGAAATAATAATAGTGAGTTTGGTACAATGCGAGGACTGAGAGGCGTTAACTTAAATGATACCCTAGGAGCAGCTATAAGTGGTACCGGCAGTAATTACGGTATGTCAAATAAAGTAATATTTAAAGATTTCGTCCAAGATACAACGTTCCTAGCTCTCTCGACAAACACTAAAATATGGGATATTAACTCTTTTAATGAAGAGCTCTATGTACAAACTGATAATAAGCTACAAGTCTTTAGTACTGAAAGAGAGTTACTCTCAAGCTTTACTCTCTCTACTTCTGCAGTTTCAGGTCATAAGATTGATTTTGTCACGGAAGATTACATAACTAAACCATTAGTGTTATCTAGGGATATTAATGGTAAGCTAATCGCAGATAAAATTACACTTGCACCCACTACATCGAGTGGGTATACACTATCATCTTATGCGTTACCTATAACAGGTGCTGATCTCGGTTACGATTTCGGTACTAAATTAGGAAACTTTGCGAACCCTACTAATGTATATAGTATGGAGCAAACCTTTAAGGAGTACGAAAATAAGTTCTGCGTACTAACAAGATTTGATAACGCATATGCCGGTTCACCTGTTGAAAGGATATGGGAGCTCGAGGGGCAGGGTGATCCCAGTGTATGGAGTGACCTAACGAGTGGCAACTGGTCTGTTAACTACAGTGGAGCAGGCACAACTCTTGATGATAATAGTGATATAATAGTGATACCGAATATAATACCTGGTAAGAATTGTATTTCTATTAACAGCGATCTACTAACCGGTAAGACAACGGTAGATGTAAACGGTACATCGGTCGCTGACATTAACATAACTGTAGGTATGAGACCTCTTAAGAATTATTTGAATAATGCTTTCTTTATAGGTCAGCCAAACTATAGTATCGACCCTGTATCAAATTTTATCGATAATCAAAGCTTCAACGCCAAGTATATTACAGTTAAAAACCTCCGCGCATATAACGCGCAACTCTACCGTGATTTAATTGACTATCAGTTCTTAGAATGCTCGGAGATCGACCCTGTAAATTTCGATATAACTTCTGGCACGCGTAATAATGTCGAGACTATTGATAATTTATTCAGCTACACCATACCAGGTAGCCTCGCAAATAGAGTGAAAATATATATTAAGAACGGAGGCTTGACGAGTAAGGAAGGTATAATATTATCAGACACTCTTACATCGAAAGTTAAAACCTTCATGCCAAAAAATGTTACTCATGTTATCTTTGATTACAGTATAGGCAATAATTTTAAACCTGGAGAGAATGTAGAAATACTCCGAAATGTACCTTCACCAGTATAGACTGGTACAGTTTCATTATAAATATCGTAAATTCGTTTGAAGATTGATTTTTTGTTATAAATACTTTTGATGTCGCAGTATACACTAAATAATAATAGTATGTCTATTAGTTTTCAGGGAACTGAAGTACCTGTAGATGTTTTTAAATATACTGAGGGTAATGCTCTCAATTTTGACGGTGAAGATTATATAGGGTACTATACAGTAGCTGGTAATCGTGTATACCGTGGCAGAGTGATAGATAGTAGCTCTCCCATACTAACAGCTGTAGATAACTCTCGAGGTAATTTTATTATAGAGCGAAGCTTCTTTAATAGAGGTACGTATGTTGATATGGAACTTACGAATGACCTTGAGCAACTAAGATTCCAGCCAAGTGAGTTTATTAACCAAAACTCTATTAATACTAAACTGACTAAACTATATGAAAATTTCTTAGATTTATATAACTACTCATTTGTACGTAATAGTAATTTACCATTTAACTACACAGGTTTTATCGGTGTAACAGGTAATACTCCTACCGAGTACTTAAATTACACTACAGATTTGAATAGTACGTATACAGATACAAGTGAGGTAAACTTAACAGATGCTAGAGGTTTTGAATTGATAGGTAACTTTAATACATCGAGTAACCCACTAAAGGTTGAGACACCTGGATCGTTCGCATCAATATATTTCACCACATCTGCCCTTCAGATATTTATAAATCAAAACGACCCCGATACAGGTAGTACGGCTACTTTTATATTATCCACAGATAGAGCAGACGGTATATTCTCGCAGCCGTTTCAAAATATTACTGATATTACGACGAATGATATGGATACATTGTATGTCAGCGATACTTTTCATAACCAAATTTACAGATTATACATCGACCCTGTTATTAACAATAAGGACCCAGGATCATCTTCTTTTGATCTTTTAAACGCAGGTGGATTTAAACTAAATACATCCGGTCAAAGTACACTTTCAGGGGTCAGTCATATGTATTATTTTAACGATGAGATATATACATGGAACGAAGGCCGTAAATCGGTCATTGTTTTAGGAGACAACTTATCTAAGATAAGAGAATATAATAACATTGTTTTTAAGGAAAAGCAAGTACAAGACTTTGCGGTTAATCCTATAACTGGTGTATTGTTCATTGTATTTGATGATTTTACTATATTAGAAGTCGATTCATTGTTTAAGACTGCTTCTATTCTACATGCACCAGATGTAGGCCGGTCAGATCCAGGTACACCAACACGTATTTTATTTTCACAGAATGATAGTAATATATACTATATCATCACTGATACAAACGTATTCAAGTTTCTGATATATGCCGGTACAGACGAGTTGATAGGTAGTTTTAACTTTACAGATTTACCGGGTGTCAACTTTACTACGAGTCGTCGGATATTTGATGCTAAGATTCTCGCAGAGAATGAGAACAGAGATTCCTTGTTCATATTTAATAAAGATATTGTTAAGGTAGGTGATGAGTATAGAGGTAGAGATAGATTAATGAGATTTAGTGAACCTAATAACCTCTTAAATCTGTTAGAGGATGCTAATTTTAAGATATACGATAGAGAAGATATATCAGTTAAAGAACAATATTTTAATAATATTACTTTTAATAAGAGTCTGCAGAAACTACTTTACAATCACGATAATCTTGCTGCAAATATTCAATTCCAATTTAATTTAGCATATAGTACAGAAAAGCTTCTAACACTTACAGGTATATCAAGTCTTTCAGCTTCTGTAGTACAGGCATCAACCTACGATAATTTCGTTGGCATGAATGAGGTTTTAACTCCTCAAGTATTCAATAGATGTATTGAAAGAATATATAACTACCAGTTAAGTATCATGAAGTGCCTAGAGTTTAATGTGACTAATTTAAAGTACCCATATAGTGAGATAGTACCCTTTTAATCTCGTTTTATTTGATTAAATATTTGTATGGCTAGTTTTACAGGACAAAATATATGCAGTACTTATAAGTCTATACTGAACTTAGGACCTAGTGCGCAGCTGAATTGTACATTAAATGGTAGCACCGCGTGTATAGTTACGGATGGTACAGGCCTGGAATCAAGCCTTTACCTCCGCACTAAAGGTAACGGTATGATATCCTGCGGTACATTACAGGTAAGGGGTGGGGACCTTAATATGTGCGGTAACAGCATTAACAACGCTAATCAGGTTAATGCTACCGGTGTTGCCTCATCCGGACTAATTAGTACACAAAATAGCCTTGATGCTCAGGCTGATGTACTTGCAAGGCAAGATCTGAGAGCTTGCCGTAATCTAATAGTAGCAGGTGTTGCAACTGTCACTGGTGTTATTAGAGGTTGCTCTGACATTATAGCGTTCTACTCTTCCGATAAACGGTTAAAAGAGAATGTAAACAAGATTGTAAACTCTAAAGAAGTAGTCAAAAACTTAACTGGCTATTCCTTCGACTGGAAAGAGGAAGCAGATAGAGAAGGTAAGGACTTCGGTGTAATGGCCCAAGATGTCGAGAAGGTACTTCCGGAATTAGTACATGAAAGACCTGATGGATTTAAATCGGTCGACTATGTTAAGATCATACCATACCTTATTGAAGAGGTTAAGCGTCTAGACGCTGAGGTAGAAGAGTTAAAAGGTGCTTAGTCCTTTTAGGTGTAGTGTTATTCGTAGAGTTATTATATGAGGTTATACTATTACGTGCATAAATGTGTTAATACTGATAAGCTGGTATTCACTACTTCGTGTAAAAAAATTACCATGGAATCTCAATGTATTGAGTTGAGCCAAGCAGAAACACAAGAATACAGCTTACATATTAAATACATAGATTGTTGTGAATTAGATAAAAATAGCAAGTTGGTATCTGATCCGGTGCTGGTCTTAGCTCAAAGACTTGAGTGTTTGACTATAGGTATTCACCGCCGTATATTAGAACTGCGAAAATTGATTGTTGAGGCTTCTGCTTTGAATAATACAGATGTCATTAAAGAGATTACACAGACAATTACAGCACTAGACGATTTTATAAATGAAGATTTTTCAAGCATTAAAACTATCAAAGAAATCGACACACTTACGTGCCCAGAATTAGATATAGATTTTCCACAGCACTATGCAAGCAAAATATACAGAATACGACATACACAGTAAAGGTGTACCTAAATTAGAGCATGTAGCAGATTTAGAAGCTGCTTTAAAATCTCTATCACCCAAAAGTGTATATGATAGATTAGAAAAAACCGTAAGAAGTGGGCCTCTAAATTCAGACGCCCCTCACGCTGTTAACGCATCTTTAGCAAAGCTCAGTGATTCAGATGCAATAGATTTATTACCGGTATTAAAGAAATGTTTCCCGTCGCTAAGATTTAGAATAAGCGGTAAATTCGTATACGGACCTGGTGATCGCATCGATGAACATACAAACTCCGATGATCCATCCGACACGCTATACATAACATATGCAACTGGTAGGTCCAAATTCTCATACCGTTATTCTTTAGACGACGATTTCATCGATACATACGACGCTGTTGATGGTATTACATTAAGAGCATTTGAACTTACCGCTAGAGAGCCCTATACATATCATAAAGTTGAATGTGAATCAGGTTATAGAGTTTCAATCGGATTGAGATATGTCAGTGTTTAAACAAACATTCAGTAATCACATCTTAGACGGTAATAGATACATCGATGTACAATCATTAATTAGGACGCTTAATGCGCTGCGAGTTTTAGAATATTGCGACAATTACGATATTGTCAACACCCGATGTAAAGACTATCAACTAAAAGAGGAGGTTATTAATTACTATAAAAAGGAAGGGGTTTGTACTGAACCTATTGTTGTGACTGATGATGATTTTTGCTTAGACGGTAGACACCGCGTAGCGTATAGAAAGCAGATAAACGATACGACATGTTCAGCATATATTGTACCGAGAGAGTATGTTAATAAATTTATTAAGACCTAACTCGTTATTTAATTAGCAATAATCACTTGAAACGGTACATCAACGTAGCTTCTGCTAATAAACGAAACGGTATTGGCGTCATTGCCTCCACCCTGCCCACCGGAGCTTTCGAGTGATACGCACTCGACATATATCGAAGTATTATTGTTATCTATACGTACAGAGATAGCATACTGACCAGATAAGAAGCTATTGCTCGGAGATTGTAGTGTCCAGTTGTTTGCTAAGGATGCAACAGCCGTTGGCCTGGTACCTATATCATCAATTGTTATAGTGTATCTACCGATTGCTGTTCTTGTTAGTGTACAATTCCTGAGATATGTATTTATATCTGGTATATGATCGACTGTTGCATATACCTGTGTACCTGTTAACTTTAATCTATTAGAACCGTCAAATGTGAAGTCGTCTGATACCTTTAATCCGATCTGGGTGCTGGATAAATTTACAAACGCAGTCTGGGTACCTTGCGCATCAAGAGCTGATAGGCCAGTACCGACGTTAACGTTGTACTGCTGAATATCATCAGGCTTAGCTTTAATGATGTAACTCATAGCAACGTATGGTTGAACGTTGTCGTGCGCGACATTATTCATATGATCAGCATCATTTAATTGCTGCGTTGCAGTCATCGCGTCATAGAGCTTGTTTGGACTCGGGCCAGCTGGGATAGGCTGAGGGTTGGTACCACAGGTGTATTGAGTGACTGGAGCGTTGCCGGCTACCCATCTTCCGCAATAACAAGTATTGGAAATGGATAGAGCACCGGGATTTCTTGTGACCGAAAGTGGCTTGTTTACCAGGAAAGGGAACCAATCATCATTGATTGACTGGCTAAATGTACCTGTGAAGTGCATATGGTTTATTGCCTGGTAACTTAATGTATGCTTATACTCGCCACCGTACGTGGCAAAATTGGTCGTGCATGTGTTTGTACCGTCATTACCTTGACCAGCACCTACCATGGTCCTAGCTCTTAAGTCTGGTAGTGCGTAATAAGCACCTGTAGGTGAAGGTGCACCGCCCGATGTAGTTCGAGGTCCCCACTGCGTGCCGAGTAGATCTCGAAGCTCTGGATAAGCTGAACCTAAGAATCTGCGCTCTGAGAATAAGTTAATCCACTTATCATCTGGTATACTAGACTGACCACCTGCCCATGGTATGATTGTACCGACAGGAGAGGTATCACTGAAAACTAATGCAGTGCCGTCTCCAGGTACCGCTTCTGCCCACGTTAGGTTACCAGATCCATCTGTCCGAAGAAAGTTCCGTGGAACTTCGGTTGCTGGGAAATTGTATGGTATGCTATTAATAGTAACTTGACCAGTAGATACAGATAACCTATTTGATACTTGCACCGCCGGCGAAGCAACACTACTAGTAGCAGTAATGCCTCTCACAGTATAATCACTGTCATTATCAAGGGCTCTATTATTAACAGCGTTGTCGGCTAATAGATCGTTTCCGATAGTACGTGCTTTGATCTGAGCATTTGTAATTGATTTATCGGCAATCTTATCAGCTGTCACTGCCTGTCCAGCTAGCTTAGTGTTAGTTACAGCTGAGTTGGTTATGTTATTAGTCTTAACTATACTATCTGTTAAGAGATTACTTACCTGAATCTTTTTAGAGATGCCTGTATCATTAGAGGATTCTCTACTGTTAATAATAATCTCGTTAACATCACTATTAACATTAATCTCGTTGAGTTCAGATATACGAATATCACTTGCCATATTATTATTTATTACAATAACGTAATATTATCGCCGTCAGGGTCAGTTATTACTCTATTAATAGCACTTAATCCATAACCTGATGTTGGGTATGAGTAGAGGAAGTCAGTATCACTAGAGATAAATATATTATTCGGGTCAGTAGTACCTGGTACGTACCCGGTTGAAACAAGCGTACCGTATGTATACACAGTAGCGTCTGGTGGTAATAAATTAGTCTGATTAAAGGTTATTTTGATCGGATCATAACCTGTAACTATATTAGTAAATTCGTTACCTGTACCAACTATACCTAGATTATTAAAACCATCCGTGATTACATCAAAGAATGTCTCGTATGTCGATAGAACGCCAGTTTCTAAAGTAGTCGCTGGTATATAAGGTATGGCTAAATCAGTATAGTTAATTAAACTAGTAGATGAGAGATCTGTTATGGCCGTATCCTGGCCGGATATGGAGAAAGCAAAAGCATACCGTCTACCAGTATGACCTTGTAACTGAAAACCACCGGCACTTAACCCAATATCACCGAATGCTGACAACGCGCTCGATGGAGACAGCTCAGTCCTTGCTAAGAAGGAGTCATCAGGATACAGGACTGTGTCTTCAGGGTCAGTATTAAGATAAATACCGGACAACACGCGAGACGACGGTTGAAGTTCAAAGTACGTTAACGGGTAAATAATATTTTCATCCGTCTCTACGTTAAAGTACGGTACAGCACTCCCACCTACAGTAAACAACTGGCTGTTGAGGATTTCTATGTTTCTATCTACAATATTCTCCGGTGTAGTTCTAAACTCGATAATATGAGTTGCTGATAAAGGCCCTGTATTCTGATCTACTTGCTCATATTTAATAGCAATATTAGCTGATAAAGTAGTATAGGTTGATGCGGTGGTAAAATATGTATGTGATATACTAGTAAACGGTAAAGTATTGGTAACACCACCACTAAATTTAGCTGAATATGTGGTAATGCCACTAGACGCCGGGTCCCCGAAATCGATTTCGACGCTATTGCATCCAGGTTTATCTGAGTGAAAGTCTATTATATCACTCTGTATACCAGATAGCAGAAAAGTGACTACCGTATTACCTTGTATCGCTTCTCTTGATATAAAATTAACGCTACTATCTTGAGGTTGATAGTTAGATAAGTTTACGGTTAATGTATGTTTAGAATCTAAGTGTGCCATAGGTCAGGTCTTGTGCAGGCTCGGATGTTATACTCCGTGCGTTAAAGTTATTTATAAACGTATTAGGGGAATAAAAGTTTATAGTCTTGGTAAAGTTATCCGGGGCTATTATATAGTTGTCAGTAACCGTAAATATATCACCGTCGAGTTCAAATACTAGTATATGTATAAAGCAAGTATGATTTAAGTCCCTGAAGTTAGTGATCGATATAAACTTGCCTTGCTTATCATTATAGGCTAACGCGATGTTCGTTATCTCAACAATATTAGTATCAAGGTTGAAGGTAAAATTATCGGCGAAATAACTCTGATTCTGTGATGTGTTAGTTACGAGATTTACTTCTCTCTTAGTATCCTTATTATACTTGAACATCTCGAACTGGAAGAACTTAATATTCGTCGGTGATGTTGTAGATGGGTCACTAGTTAGTTTGATATAGAAGATGTCACTGCCTAATCTAGTAGGGTTACTGAGATTACTTATAGGTGTGGTAGCTTGATCAACTATTATCTCTTTAGTATACGGCCTAACCGTTGCAGTGAATTCTGCCGGGCTGAATTTACCATTTGTATAGTCGATACTATCAATGACAAGGTAATTGGCCGTTTTAAAGAAGAATATGGTCTCAAAAATATCTAAATCTTGATACTCACCACTTTCCAATTGCCCCAATAAGATAGGATCATAAGCGAATCGACTAAAAACAGTGCCGAATTCATCTGCTATAGGTTTTATTGTGCTGTTAAGGACGTTACTAACTTCGATCAGCTTACCTTTATGTCTAATGCCAGCTAATGTTTCTTTTCTATTATCAGTAGATACGGTTTCAAATACTGTTGAATACCTATCTTGGACTGGTTCAACTCCTTCAAAATTATCTAAATTTCTATTACCAGCATCTGTAACGTTAGTAATATAAAACTGATTACCGTATATATCACCGACTTCTTTAACGATCTGGCTCGGGACATTAAGTTTCTCAATACCTACCAATGGGGTGATATTATTAGGCTCAAACAATCTCTGTTCAGTAGTATTATATGAGTGGAATGTTTGGTCCTTACTATCTACCTCAGGCAAAAATCTACCAAACGAAGATGATACGTTTTTAAACCTATTAAATGTACTATTGAATATTAGCGGATTAGCTCTCACACGACCACCAACGCCCTCTATTGAACCATACCTAGATGGGTTTGGTATGACGTATGTGGTATTACGTTCAAAATCGTCCGGTACAATATAGCTACTAAAGTCGCACTCCATTTTAAGAGCACCTCTTATAGATGGTTTAAAGAATAGGCCTACGCTTCTCTCACTCTTAAACGAGTCACCAGTAACTGCTAGTGTTGAAGGGTGGTTAATATTCAATAAGTTTCTATGCGGATACTTAGCTGTGAATAGTTTTTCGTATACATAATCCGTACCATCACCGGTAGAGATATAATACATATCAGTACCTTGAAAGTTAACGGGAATCTCTTTTGTAAAATTGTAGTTTAAATCCGACCTATCACCGGTATTTTGATACCCTATAAATTGATCAGGTTGTAATAATGATAGATCCGGTTGATTGTAGGTAACTAGTAAGCCTGGAATCTCTTCTAGCTCTACACCATCGGTGTTTATTATATCAATAATAGCCTCATCGTCGTTTATATAGAAAGAGCTACTTATCGTATTTGTATTAGATGTAAAATAGTCGGATCTATCGCCTGAGATTGTATCATAAAAAGTCGGAGACTCCTTCGGGTCCAAGTCGTAATAATCGTTAAACGTATCATACACTCTTTCAAAACTAATATCGATACTATTAACGATGTCTTCAGGCGTCCTCTTATTAGGGTTAATACCCGGAGCCACATCATCACCGTAGTATATATCAAGTATTTGGTCCTTGATAAAGGTCACCGCACCTCCATCGGTACCCTTTTTCTTAATATACTCTAAGTTACTGGTTATGCTAGCACGCTTCTTTTTAAAGTATAAAGCTATTTCTTTAATCTTCGATGTAAAGAATGGTAGTGCAATTGTTAGTTGCTCGTTATTGTTTAAATCTATATTATCGAAATAACGCTTCTCCTCGTTAGTGAAAAAGAGTAAGTTTATCTCTGATAAGAAATTAATAAACTGCGTTCTAACATTTACGTTAATAGAAACTAACGAGGTATTTGTATACGCCTCCCAATATTGTAGGTATCTCTGATAACTTGATAACTCATTCTCTTTATCATTAACATCAGCGTACTTTAAATAATCAAGAAAGGAGAAAGGTTCATTTAAATCTCTCTTTGCATCATCTAAAGTGTTTGTTACACTGAAGTATACGGTAGTATCGCTTAAGGCAGGCATATAAAATATTTATTCTCGAATTACGATCCTGATATAAGACCTAGGTTAGTATATAGATTATGAGAAATAACTTTTTCCGCTACACCCCATTTATCAATGTACTGGTTATAAGAAGTTAGGCTATTTAGATACGTGTTGTTTGCATTATCAAAATCAATAAATTTCTGTAGATAAGAACCTTCTATCGTATCTATAAAGTCGTAGAATTGGTAGTACTTATTAATATCAATACCTGTAATATTATTAGGCATTACTAAGCCCCATCCCCAGGATCTATTATATGCTGAAAGTGGGTATGCATTATGACTTGTATAGTTAACATCAGTAGCACTTAAGATATTAGTATTAACCAATTTATACTGATTACTGAATTTTTCATACGCTAATATATTCTTTGAATTTGTACCAGTCTCGAGTAAGGTATCCTCTACTGGTAGAAGGTCTCCTCGATTCTTACCATAAAACTCTTTACTAATATAACCTTTTGAATCGTAATTACCTTGGAATTGATTCTTGCTACCCAGTTGCCGGCTTACACCAACAGATAGTATATCAATCAACCGCTCCAAGCTAGGTGGGAATTGCTGATTATACTCGTCCATAGTCATTGACAGTTGACTAACGAGAGAGTTTAGTGACTTAACGTTTGCATAATCAGGGTCATTAATGTTAGCGACGTAGTTACTGACTTTCTCGTGAATCTTTATACCTAAGGTCTCCGGGTAACTGCTACTATCGCCGACGATTTGGCCCAGTAGTTGATCCATGAAGATTGGTTCACGCTGTAACACGGGCTGTGTAGCTAAGTCCTTATAATTCTGCGCCTGGTTATTATCTTCTCCAATCTTTCTGATATCGTAGATCGGTTCTGCTGGATATACGTCAAATAATGTTGACACTCCTGAAACTGTATTGCTTGCATCAGAGTAGGTTACCTGAATTCTCAGATCTGTATCAGCGACAGATGTTTGTATAACACCCTTGAGGTAGCCACCGCCATCGCTAGCGCTGAGGTCCCCGTAATTAGTACGATATGTTGATTCACCGTCTAGGACAGCTGTACCATTACTTCTTATTAATTTTACCTCTAGATTAGCATCATCGACTATTATAAAATCCTCTATGGTATTTTGAACTTCTACTAATTCATTGATCGGTCCAGGTGTCTGGGTCCGTAGTAGCTCAAATTCTTTCGTTAGCTTAGGGTACCTCTTTAAAGGTGCACCACTAAGATCGACCACTTTAGCAATAAAATATATATCTTGATTAACAAAGTTAATTTTAGGTATATTGAATGATGACAGAGATGTAATAAACCCTGTAATGCCGTTAGTAGTAATACTTAGAGTCTTATCTTGTAATGTCTCGGTCCTAGCTGATATAGAATATGAAATAGTAGCAGGACCTGCGTTGATTGTTGGTAGTGTATTGCTGGTACCTATCTCAACACTTTCAGGGTCAAGAAAAAAGCGCGGCTCAAAAGCAGCAAATAGTATAACATTATGTTCACCCATAAGATTATTTATGTATAATTTTAATCTTCATAGTAATAAAATGAAGTACTACCTGATGTACCTAAAAATACTGTACCTGCCTCTGGTTTATTATATAAAAAGTAAGGTGGGTCTGAAGTAACCGTATTTAGCTTGCCGTATATAAACTCATTACTTGTCTTTACCGATTCTGTTATTAGCACCCCATCGTCGCCTTGGAGCTGTACGAAACTACTAAACAGTCTTAAGTGTGCATATATATCACTGTAATACTCTGCATTTGTTGTGGCCTTACTCTTATTACCAGAGACACTCAAATTAACACTATACCCATCATCAGCGGAAACAGATGGCCAGCTTTGATAGGAATTAAATCTAGTTAGTATAATTGGATTTTCAAGAGAAGAGTTCAACGCACTACTACCTTCTTTGTATGTTAAAAATAATTTATCAGGTATAACGTTACTTATGTTGAAAATAGGTCGAGTGACAACAGTATAGAAGTTTGATGCACTATCTACTGCTACTAATGTGACTTTATATTCACCTGGATACTTATAATAATGAGACGCGGTGAGGTCTGTTGATATTGTGCCGTCACCTAGGTCTATAAAATACCGATAACTATCAACTAGTGGCGAAGCTGATACTCCGTTCAGATCTGTACCATCAAAATCCGGAAAGACTCTAAATGTGTACTGCTCATTTGCAAACCCTGGAATGGCCGATATACCTCCCCATTTACTCTCTCTGGTGGACGGGTCAATGACACGCACCGGTAAGTTTATAGGTGGTAGAGTACTATAATCTCTATCAAAATTATAAATCTGAGATTCTGGTGATGTTATGGGCATAATTAATCAATAATTTCTACGTTAATTCTACTTTTCAAATCACTACTATATAAGAACGGAAATTTGAAGTACGGTAATGATACGTTAGACCCTGTACTCGCAATATCGACATCAGCATATGCAGCGTTGAAGTTATATATGTTTAAAAATGGTACACTTCTAACTATTTCACCAGTATCAGCGCTACGCTTAACAGTTCTTAGACCTGCAACACCTTCAATAGCCAGAATTTTAGTACTGATGGCTGTAATGTTAATAGTGTCGCCTAGCTTTACGTTCGCCGGGTCAAAAGCTTCTTCAAAAACGTTATTAGCTTCCTCTATAATACGCGCTGCACTAATTCTATTATTCTGCTTACGTTGTATAATTAGTTCAGAATACTCAATATCATCAAGAGATGGCTTGTCGTTAAAGCTATCTTGCAACCCAATTGTAACTCCAACATAGACTGGATCCATTGGCTGTATTTCGGAGTTAATAATCTTTTGAGACTGAGCAGTATTAATAACTTCTGATTTCTGTGCTTGTGTTAAATAAAATAAATTATTATCACTATCTGCTATCTTTATCTTCGGTACCATAAAGGCGTATACCTGGTTAGCCTGATTAGTAGTAGAGAATTTAACCTGATTGAATAAGAATCTTGAATCTTGGTTAGGTCTATCTAAACCAAGGTCGTAATAATACTTTATAACAGTATCAATAAATGACTCATTACTCACCAAAACCGTACTTGTGATTATATTACTATAACGCTTTTCTACAAACGCTTGGAAATCATCGTTTGTTACAATTCTATTCTGCGCAAAGAAGCTTCTAGGTGCATTTTCCTTGATTTGCTTAACTGTTTCAATCTCACCAGGGCTAGTAGCTCCGATAGAGTTTGTAAATGCTACCGCCGATGCAAGGTTAGGTGTTAGGATAAGAATATTAGACTCGTATATATCGGGCGTTATTGCTTCAAACTGTGTTGTTGTAAATACATTAAGATTATTACCGTCTAGCTTACCAGCGGAAACTTTACCACCTATACCATTACTCTTCAAGTAATATATAAAAATCTTATCTCCGGTTTGGAGTTGTATGCCATTGACACCGTTACCAAATTTTATTTCATAAAACCCATTCTCATTTAAACGTTTCTCAAATACATAACTCGTATTAGTAGCATTAAAAAGAGAATCAATCTCTGCAAATTCATTATACTTATTAGTGTTGGCGTTTTGAATATATACACCAATTGAATCAGCCTCAATATTAACCGGTGTCTGGTTAATATTATCTCTAACTAATAGGGTTACAGTTTCAAACTCTTCACCAATAGCTGTAAGAACAGGGTTCTCGACGTACTTCCCTTGATACAGTAGAGTATTTTCTGACAACGTCGTCAGTTGTTCATCAGCGATATTGGTCTTACTAAATGTTGCATCCTTGATGAAAGAATAGTCAGTACCATCGATACTAAAATACGAATATCTTTTTATAGTATATACGTTTACCGGTAACCTACTACTAGCCTCTGCTTCAAAAGGCAGTACTGCTGTCTTATAACCAGTAGGCTTGTATCCTATAAGCTTAGTAATCCTGTTAATATTTTCAAAAACAGTAGATTCGTTGAATAGAGACTCAGAAGAGGTTTGGTTAAGGTAAAATAGTGAGAGGTGGTATGATAGAGCAATGATATCAATAATAGCAGATAGGTTACTGCCTTCAAAATCTTGGTCAGTAAAGGTACCGCCTTCTCTCAAACGCTGCTTAATTAAGCTCTTTAGAGTTAGGGCATCGAAAGTTGCATAAGCATCCTTCGGTAGTGTAAAGTCAGTATTATCCGCCATATATTTATTTATGAATAAAAAACATTAATTAAACGGAAAAACCGGATCGAGACAAATTACCGGAAAGATTAAATTTAGCGCCTTTAAACCTAGGGATACTGTATGTGAAATTGCATATATAACTATGATTACCAATATCCGGTGTTATTGTTAGGTTGATAATGTTAACTCGTGGCTCATTTGCTGCTACATTATCGATAATACCTGTACCAATAGCATCAGCTCGTTCTTCTGTTACTGGTAAGAAAAGAAGGTCACCGAAATTGATGCCGAACGTGGGATTGAGTGGCTTTTCACCCGGCGATGTTGTTATAAGATTAATGAATGCGTTTTGTATTGCCTCGACATTAACATCGTCAAGAAGGTCTCTAACTTCTTTACCCTTATTGAGAGGGTCATTATTTGTATAACCTAAAACTAAATCTAGTCTAAGATCATTATAAATAACTTTATTCTCTTTCTGTGGTTGAGCTTGTGTTAGTATGTTTAAGTTAATCTCGGCCATTGTATATATTATTTAAGCTATGGAATTATTAACTCGAAACCATAAATAATAATATGGCGAACAAATTTCTAAATCTTATCGAAGCAACTATACAGAGAATGACTAACGGTGGTATCCTAACTGGTGATAGAGTACAGCTAGCAGATGATTACAAGTCTCATAAAGGCTTTAAAGAATTACCTAAAACAGTGCAGGACTATATTGAAAGTATCTTTAAGGATACAGACCTCAATAAGAAGGTAATTAATATTAAAACCGAATACCCTAGTTCGGCGCCAGGTAATGAAGATAACAGAGGCTCTTCGTTCATTGCTACAGTAGCTGTTGAACTTACTAACGGTCTGTATGATAATGAGAATTCAGTATCCGTACCAATGAGTATACTAGTTGCTGACGATGGCGGCCATGGTGCTGATTTCGGAAGTGCTCCAGTACCTGACTCAGTTAAGTATGATAACAAGGTTCAAATTGATCCTGTTGAAGCTGAAGAGAATGAAGAGCAGCAGCAAACAATGACTCAACAAGGTGATAGCCTTAAAAAATCAGAGCGCTCGCTAGCTAAGAAGAACACTAAGATACCTTCAAAGCCAGCGACACCGTCTCCAGCGGTTAATGAGAACTATACTGCACAGTATATGTCCTAGATCTTGCTCAATGCTACCCAGCAAGCGAATGCATTAATCTCTTTGTCTAATACAAAGACATCCTTATACATATAATCACTAAGTACGAGAATATACTCTCGCTTCTTATCGTCATGCAGATTACTTGAATATATAAAGTTTAAGTACTGCTTCATGAGATTATGGTAATCCCCCTGAAACTCGTTTTCATTCTCGATAAGATACTTACGTAGTCCAATTGCGTCGCTACTCTGTACATCATTATGAATCTTATCTACAAGCTCTCTACTATCTAAAGCGATGTCGATATTGAAACAACCATTAACACACGCCTTCTGCACTGCGTTAATAATCTTACGAATATCAGGATAGTTCTGCTTAATTGCATTTACAAAATTAGTCTTCTGATCGTCTTCAATCTTAATACCTTCAGATTTTACGACGCTGACAATACGTTTTAGTACATCATCAAACGGAGGGTTAAGGTCAAATGACTGCGTCCGGCTCTGAATAGCAGGTATGATCTTATGCTTATAGTTTGCAGTTAGAATAAAGCGAGTCTGCCCGCTATACTCTTCCATAGTATTACGTAGAGCACGTTGACCGTCGATAGTTATACCGTCAGCCTCATCAAGTATAACTACCTTAATACCACCAGTAAGTGACTTGGTCTGACTAAAGCCAACAACCTTTGAGCGAATAGTATCGATACCATTCTCGTCTGATGCGTTAATATACAGATACTGACACTTTAAGATATCCTCAATGAGAATTCTAGCTAATGTAGTTTTACCAAGACCTGGTGTACCTACAAAGAGCAGATTGGGTATCTCGTCTTCAATAGATTCGAAATACTTTCTATTAGTATCCGATAAAACTAAATCAGCTAGCGTCCGTGGCCTATACTTTTCGACCCAAAGGTTGTTAAACATTACTTTCTTTTCTTTTTCGGTGGTTTAGTAACAGTTACGGTTACTGTTTTACGTATCTTGGTACTACCTACCTTCTTCTCTGTTATTCTCTGTCTAGTTGTTTTGCCCATATTTTTTTATTTTTAATGTTAATCTATTATAATGGTGTTCCTCCATGTTAGCTACTTTGTATTACTTACCTGTTGAACCGAAGCCACCTTCACCTCGCTCAGCTACTTCAACCTCATCTGCCCACTCTACTGTAGTTACCCAATTCTTCTCTACCTTAATTTGAGCTACCTTATCTCCTACTTTATAGTTGTAGTCTTTATTAGAGAAGTTATACATCTTTACCGCACAATCACCTCGATACCCGGTATCAATCTCACCGAGATGCGGTTGCAACCCAGCTTTAAAACCTAGACCAGACTTAGGTTTAATTACAAATCCAAAGCCGGGTGTGATATAACCGACCTTAATACCGACAGGTACTACAGCACTACCAATAGATACCTTATGATCCCAATGTGACCGAGCACCAGGGATGGTAGTATCTTCAACTGCGAATAAATCATAGCAGTTATCGTCATTATGAGCCTTTTCAGGTAGTTTAGCGTCATCGTGAGTCTTAACAAATTTAATCTCCGCGTCAATTTTTACATCAGTACTATTCATATGTACCTATTGTATATACTAATCTTGAATATTCAAGTGGTTATATTAAATACTTTTATGTCAAAGGAGGAAACCAATCCAGATGTTAATGATTTACTAGATGCTCTCAAAGCGAAAGGTGATATCAAAGTTAAAGCTACTTCTAACCAGAATGAAGAATTTACACTCGAAAGAGATGATATTGAAGCTTTTATTCTGAATAATACCGGCAAGCTAATTAAAGATAGTATGTCATACATTGACGAGATTGGTGAATATGTTTCTGCGGCACCAGATAGTAGAGATGTTGAAGCTTTAGCTAAATTAATATCATCATCAGCTACAGCACTAGACAGTCTACAAAAGATACACATCTCGAACGAGAAAAATAAAAACGCTGTCTTTATAAAGACATTGGATATCGAGAGTAAAAAGGTATTACAGCAGAGTGATCAACATCATAAAGTCCTACTCAATAGAGAAGAGTTAATGTCAAAATTAATTATAGAGGCAGAAATTGTAGATGATGTAGAATCTATCTCAACCCAGAATTAACTGCCAGGTGTATATACATCATCCAGGTCAGCCTCAACATCACTAGTACCAGCATCTATCTTATTCTTTAGCATATCTAATGTAGTTGCTACACCTTCAATTGTAGTGTTATAAGCTAAATCAATACTAGCTCTACTGAGATCTCTATCCTGCCAGTTAACCTCTTTAAAGAAGTTAATAAAGTCTGCCATATTTTTAAGCAGGGTTTTAATCTTAGCATTCACCGGGTCCTTCAGTAAAAATAATCGATCTATATACAGATTATCATTAACTAGATTATCACCGTGCGCAGTTTTAGCAACATTTACATCCGTAGTTGCTTGTAGCCCTGCAAGGTTAGTTTTCATTAACGCATCAGTGTAGATGGAGAGTCTTATATTGTTATCTAACTGCGTCTGTGATACTTTGTTGTACAGAGACGCTGGGAGAGCGTTGGGGTAGTTAAAATATGTATCGTAGGTATCAAAGAAGGGTGACGTGCTATTATCAATGATACTAGTCTGATTAATAATGTTACCTATATCGTCGCTGAAAGCAATTAAGTACACATTACCTGTACCTAAGCTATCAGTAATAAAACCTCTAACAGATGTCAGAAGGCTTTGATATTTTTCAATGAAATATAATTGAAATTGCTCATTATAGCTATCGAGTTTTGAATTATTCAACTCTATATATACATTACTAATACTCTGTGCAATACTATCACTACTCTTAGCCTTCTCCAGATCTATACATGTACCTAGCTCATCTAAAAATCCTTGAAAGCTCTCGAATAGAGAGTTATTTGCCTCGTAAAAATCGACACTAGTTTGCTGGACCATTCCTACATATTCCGGCGTTAAAGAAATTTGATTACTCATTAGGTTGTACTCTCGTTAAAGTTGGGGTTACTGAAGTGATTGGTCTTTATACCAACTATCCGTTGAATGTAGGTTGTTTCGTCAATAAATTGATGCTCTACCTCTGTTAGTAAATACATACCTAATAACTTATTATCATATTGATTCTCTATATATGCTCCTTGCCTGTCTACAGAGAAGAAAGTGCCTGTCTTTCTTAAGAGTTGACCCTTAATTATAATCTCTATAGCCATATTAGAAAACAGACTAGACTTTAATAGCTTATTAGAACCATACGACTTCCTTATCTCCGCCGATTCCCCATACTCAGAAAAATTTGACTCAAACGTTTGATTCTCTTTTTGAAGATTCGTCAAGGGCAGGTTAGGGTAAGGCTTGTTATTGTCGCCTTTAAGCGGACTTACATATATATCACTAAACTTATCACGTACCGCTTTAGCGCTACTATCCTTAACTTCTATATTAAATCGTTTATTTTTAAAATCGTATGAATTGACAACCTGGGTCTTAATCGCTTTTTTATATTGCTCACCATCAGTATCAAAGAATTTATAATTTAATACGTCACCCTTACTGCCAAATTCTAATGCACCTGCAGGCGCTTTTTTAGATGGTTCAATTACACTTGAATCATCGCTACCCATACCATTAATGGTAAAGTTCTCGACAAATAACTCACCGCCTACGTTTCTACTTTTTTGAAGAGCTTTACCGAATATACTCTCCGCACTCTGCAGAGTGTATTCACCAGTGTAGTTTGATTTCTTTAAAAATGAAAAGTCATTAGATGAACTATTACTCACGTGCCGGTCTAAAAGATAATTTAAATCGTCATGAGCTGTGTTATTAATAGGGGAGGAGTAGAATAGCTTTGATGCACCAGCCTCGAACTCTGAACTATTAATAACATTTCCACCATCTAGATTTCCATTTAATATAGCTTTTATACTATCCCCTGTAGTAGCATACCTATCCTCATTATTAGATTGTGCTGCTTCAACACCTTCCGGAGATGCTAGCTTACCAGTTGAGAAAAATGCTTTCTTCTCCTTTAAAATTTCCTCATCTACATCACCGATATTAAAAAATTTACATTCGACACCATTAATAGTAGTATCACTACCTTGCTTGATAGTAAAAATATATCTGAGTCCGAATGTTGTTTTAAAGTCCTTATCATCATTAGTAAACTCTGATAATGGGCCGTCGTCTATAGGTATAATTTCAATCTGAATAAAATCTCTACCATCTCCACGGTAAGTATACCCCTTTAATGGTGCGATATCGGGTTGAAATTCACGGTCTGTAGGATCAGTTACGAATCGCTCTAGAGCAGATTGGGTATTATCGAGAGCTATAGAGCCCCTTACCCATGGGTCACGGAGATTGTCGATGAGCTTAAGTTCTTTGACTTCCTTCTTAGTTAAAGTAACCCTATCACCTTCTGGATTGAACAAAGTTACTTTAAATAGATACTTCTGTGTATCTATAATAGAGCTAAATCTCTCTTCATAAGAGGTATCGAAGTTATATCTCATTACTGTAATTGCTGTTTTATGCTATCGATAGTAGGTTTTAAGTACTGCTTTTTAATATACTTTATACGACGACCACTTGCTATCTTAGCAGGGTTTGTGATATTATTCACTACCATAATTAGCCACCATAAGTAGGTAGTACCGTAAATTCTATAGCTTAACGTTGTAATAGGTAGAGCTTCATTGTATGCTACTGCTGTAAACAGTTCATCATCGATATCATCAGGTAGCTTTATCTTCTTAAGAATATTATAATAGAAAAAATCTTTGTCACCTGTTTCATAGATCTTAAAGATATTCTCATACCTATACTGCTCTAGTATAGATAGATCAGTAATATCCTCTTGAAATTTTCCAAAGTCAGCCATACTAATATTTATAACAGGTTAACTCTTATATCACCTATTCAGAGTATTTATTCACCTTAGGTCCGCGGCGGTAAGAGACTATCACTTGCAATGTCCTCTTTTGTCTTGTTACGTGACCTTGTAGGTAGGCCTTGTGTAGGTGCTTCTGCACCGGTACCGCTAAAGGCGTCGAAGGTACCCCGAATGGGGTCTAAAGCGGCGTTTACTGTTAGTTTCGGCTTAGCTATATTAGCATATAAAAAGTTTCTGGTTTCAGCATTTAACCCGGTAACGGATATATCAAGCTGGTATGCGTCAGGTATTATTGTCTCAATAGAAGTTGACGCAGTAGAACTACCAGGTGATTGTATAGGTACCTCTATCGTCATTTTTCTGCGTGAGCCTACAAATTTTACACTTAATTCCGAAATATAGGCATAAGGCATAAATGCGACACCTGGCAAGTGTAACTCATACAGTACAGGCTGTTCAATTATACTTTTACTGACCCTACCAGGTGTGTTCTGGTAGATTAAGCCGAATAATAATTGCCAATTTCTAGAGATATCATCAACAGATATGGTATTGAGGAGAGGTAATGTAAAACTCAAAGTCTTACCCTCATCTTTCATTTCAAATTGTTTTGCCTTTTCAATATAAGTACCTGGCTTTACTAAATTTGCGGCACCGGCAAGGCCCGATGCTAACCCAGCGAGTTTATTAGCAATTGGTGCTACGAGACCTTCATTAACCTGCCCGAAGGTGTTATTACTCTTACTAAAGGTATCATCGAGGTATGGAAAATAGTAACTAAACCCGGTATTCTCAAGGCTATATAAACCTTCATATGGTTTAAGGGCGTTGTTTTGGAAGGTCGTCAACCCACCTAACTGTGTAGCCAGGTCTGAAAATTTATCTAGTATGCCGGCAACTGACTTACCTGCCTGATCAACAACGTTAGCTAGTCCAGCTCCTAATCCCAGTGTTCCTCCCTCCTCAGTGGGCACTGGCGCGCCAACTAAACCAGCTAACGTATTACCAGCGACTTTCGCAGAATCTACAGAAGCGAGAGCACTATACGCGAGGTTTGTGACCGTAGAGTTGAGTTTAACTCTTTTCTCAATCAATTGAAGCCGTGGTACATCGTTTCTTGAACTCTTCGGACTTACAGTCCATGGAAAGTCATCTACGATATTAATTGGATCCGCCATTTTACCTTGAGTGTACCCATCGAGGGTAGCTAAATCGGTTAAATCACCACCAGCGGCAGCGATACCTCCACCAGACCTTTCCAGTATGGGTAACGCTGGAGTACTACCTTCTTTAAGATGCCATAGATTCATTATATATATTTATATTACGCGCGCATTAATGCGGATTAAACTGGTGCAGTTGGGAAAGATCTGCTATCTGCTACAGACATACCTGCGAATTGCATACTACTAGTACCTCCAATACTAGCTTGCTCAGTGGGGTTCAGTGAAGAGTATAGTAATTTTCCGAGCTCTATTAACAAGCTATTACGTTCCTCATCTAATTCGATTTGCGTTGCCATGTGGTCAGCATGCATTTCATGAAGATTTGCTAATAACTTACCGTTACTTTCAAACCCAGTCGCTAAGGTTGTTAACAGCGGACCACCTTCTTTCATAGCGTATATGGTATCACTTGGATTTGCTTGAGCTAATGCCCGGCCGTCTTTACTAAAGATAATACCATCATCGATTTGTGCGAGCGGTTCACCAATTATTGGTTGTCTCAGGCCTTTAAACATTTTTGATTTTAATGCCCATTCACCTAATGTTGAAGTCTTATCACCCAACTGGTTTGCAATAAGTCCGCCTATAAGCCTACCACCTACGTCACCTAATACACCACCAACAATAGCACCAACTATGTTACCTGCTATTGGGACTGCTGATCCAATTGTACCTCCGAGAATAGCGCCACCAGCTCCACCAATAACACCAGTTACTGCTGTAATTAACCTTGTACCGACTTTTTCATTCAACTCATCATCATTAATTTCACCGAGCTCATGCTGCTTTACCAACTCTTCCACATCTTTATATGTGAAAAAAGACTCGAGTATGGGTGCTAAAAGGGGACTTTTTAAAAGCCCTCTTACCAGTTTCAACGGTTTAACTTTTTGAATTGCGGCGCCTACTGGCTTTAAAACTGTATCCTTTGTAAATTTGAGTGCTCTAGTAGCTCCGCTCTTTACTGCCCCGCCTACTGCCGCGCCGGCTCTTCCAACCGCTTGTGCTCCGCCCCTTACTGCTTTTGCAGCCTTACCAACCTTATCACTTACGAGCTGGCCTGCCTTATTCCAAAAACCTGCTTGCTTCATAGGGGGCGGTGGCTTTGGTTTTGGTGTCGAGATAGATCCAGCTACCTTCCGAGCTATATCAGCTACTTTTTTCTTAGCCGCTTCCATTCCCTTCATGAGAGATGATCCAAACTTGGATATTCTACTTGCAATTCTTTCAAAGGCTCCGCCAAATTTAGTCGATATAGTATTAACTATTTCTTTAACTTTTGTACCGGCCTTTTCTATGCCTTTTTTGGCACTCGTGGCGGCGCTACTGAGCCTATTACCTATACGGGCAGCCATCTCCATAACCTTTTTACGCATAGGTGCAATAGCCTTGCTCACAGCCTTACTCGCTTTATCAAGTCGGCTAGTTACTCCTTTCCTAATAGATTTCGCCAAATCACTAATTCTAGTACCTATCCGTGATAATACATTCCCAGCTCTTACTGCAAACTTATCAATTCTCTTGTAAACTTGTTGTAAGCCTGATACAAGACCTACAATACCTTGACCATCAACTAATGCCGCAAGACCTGCACCGACTCCTACTAATTTTAATAGGCCCATTAGGTCACTATTATTTTTCTTTTGCTGTTTTTCTAAAGCTGCTTCAGTCTCGCGACCGAAAGCTCTAGCAAGATCATCTTCAGCATCAGGTCCAAAATTAGTAATTACAACATCTTTAGGCTTTTCTACAATCTCTCGTGGCCCTTGAGCTTCGCGCGGTGCAGTAGAGCCGCGCGATGTTGTTGATGCGCGCGCGCCCTTACCAACCTCTTTCTGAAGGATTTTTAGTTGGTTCGCCGTATCAGCTGATACTTTAGTTAGTAGCGAAATTGCTTCCGCAATAGTAGGTTCTGCCATACATATATTTATACATCACACTACGATATAAATAGATCTGGGGTAATATCTAGTTGCTCATCGGCCGTGAGGTGGTTAGTTAGCACTTCTTCAGCGGCTCTAACCTTACCAATATAGTCGTATACAGGTCGTAACTGCACTGTATCGAGCTCCTTAATAATATCTATGCTCTTAGTATCTTTTCTAATTTCAAGAGTCTGGTCACCAATAGAGATGGCTTTAATAAATTTTAATGATTCAAAATGATACACGTCACTCAGAAGAGATTTAGCTGAATTACTCTTATACTTACGTAGAATAAGACCGTTAACGATATGGTCGTCATCCATTGAAGGTGGTGCAAGGTGAAATGTAATATCGTCAACTGTGACGCTTTCTGGTGCAACTTCAAGCTCAATACTCTCATTTCTAGTGAGCATCTTTTTGATATCGAAGTCTATACTATCTTCGGTAGTAACGATACCATCAATATATCCTTTAAGCGCGAGGATAAAGTTAGTTCGGTCAATAGTATTAAAGACGGGTTGATACTCACTAATATTCTTTTTAAGAATAGAATACATCACGTTATTAAATTCTAAGATAGCTATAATAGGGCTGCCAGCACTTGATGTAATGTTTGCTACAGTTTCGATGATCTTAGATTGCTGTGCGAGTGTAATAGGAGCAATATCAATGCTACTCTTAAGTGTAGGTGAGAATACACTTATAACCTTTTTTGCTTTTTTAAGCTCTTGAATGATACTATTTACATCGGACATATATATATTTACACGCCACTATCTAAATTTCTACTGTTTTCAGTCTCGGCTTTCGCCTCCTGTTCTTTAGTATAGAAATTTAAATTAATTTTAAGCTCTGGTAAAGTATAGTGTAGTAGATCGTTACCTTTTAAATTCAGACGCTGTGCGATACTATACTCAAATTCGTACATTTCCATTAAATCACTATTGAAAACCTCTCTTAGAAAGTATAGTATCGATGCATTATATACATTGATTTCTGCTCCGTTATCTAAAATAGCCACACTACTCTTATCCCTGATATCGTTTATAATACTTGCGACCTTTATAATATGTATATCGGTCTCATTTAATATTAAGGTTTTTTCGTGTATTGAAAACTTATCTAAATCATTGCCATTTACTTCATATAGGTAATCTGCTACAGTCGCTGTAATATCCTTATTGTAAAAATACTCTGGTGTTCTGAATTTACACCCCTCGTATTCAAAAGCATCTTCATGAAAAATACCTATGCATAGGTCCTTTAATGAAAAATTGACATCTCTATCGTCTATATTAAGTTTCAAGTCATTACCTAGTATAGAGTTTCTGATATATATTAATGCTTCAAATTTGTCGATAATATTGAGATTGAAACTCGATGATATACGTTGCGTAATCACCTCAAAGCAATTATTGATATCACCTAGTTCGTTAGAAAGGAGCATCTTACATATATTTTTATATTCTAGGTAAGATAGCTCTTCAAAGAATACTAAACCTCGCTGAAGAGGTATTGATAGTTGACTCGAGACCATTAAAATATTTTATCAATCAAGTCGGGTAATGGCAAGTATAAATTATCCTCTAATGTATAGTGGGTGTATGCCCACCTGGTGTTATATGTCTCGAGTGCTTCACTATCATATGATAAATTTCTCGTATCTACACTAGTGGGTACGCAGTTATAAAACTTCCAGACCTTTCTTGGCACCTGAGATAGTTTCTGAAATGATCTTGTGTACTGTACTATAGTTACATTAGTCTTAACATTTAGGGTCGAGTCCTCAGGCCTAGCGACCATACCAGCATGGGCACCTAAGATAACCCATGGCCTGACTAGACTATCAACGAATGATGTATTTGTCTCTCTAAAGTTTATGGTAAGTGGTGAGAATTTTG
>Ga0129324_10000457_pt1 | contig 29814 bp, 21 predicted proteins | sample CPBDNA_7_FD_96879 | JGI IMG/M metagenome (GOLD analysis project Ga0129324, IMG submission 96879) | Freshwater to marine salinity gradient microbial communities from Chesapeake Bay, USA - CPBay_Spr_15_0.2_DNA | ecosystem: Environmental > Aquatic > Marine > Coastal | place: USA: Chesapeake Bay...
AGCGCGGGTGAGGTCTTCCTCAAAGTCAACTTCTACGGCGAAAAGATCTGAAATGTCTACGGGTCGCACGCGAGTTCCGTGGGTTTCGATCATGATTTCAATTCCACGTTCAAAGTAGTCATCATCAGCACATGCTGCCAGGCCCTCAATCAAAAGTTGCTTGTCTTTGTCGGCAACGAAGTTGATGCCTACTGACTCTCCGAGGGCGTCAACCACCTGCTTAGACAGTTCATTAACAAATCCGTCGGCGTCAACTCGGTATTTGACCTCTTCGTCTCCCACAACTGCGGTGTTGACGCAGATAATCGACTCGTCTCTGTCGATATATTCCTTCACTCGGTCGAGTACCCGAGGATCAAAGACGACATCACCATTGAGCCAGATCACCCCACCGGGCCCAGAAAGCCGAAGCGCCTTGAGCAGACTGCGGTTCGTATTTGTTTGATCGTAGGCCTCGTTGTACACGTAGAGGTTGTTAGGGAAAGACTCAATGATGAGCTCAAGTTTGAAGCCAATGACCGTCATGACTCGCAATTCGTCACCATAAGCTGCACTGAGATTGTCCATCTGCTGGCGCATGATCGTGCGCCCGTCAGCAAGTGGCGTGAGGGGCTTAGGCCAAGGGCGGCCAAGTCGCGTTCCCATTCCCGCGGCCAAAATTACGGCTGTTTGAGTCACCGTCGGAGCCTACTGTCTGCAGCACTCAGGGTTGAACTTGACGCACGCGTTGAATAAGGTTCAGGGCAGAGTCATGGGCGGCAATCTCAGAACGGATTGCTGACCAAAATACTTGTGTGCTGGTTCCCTTGGCAGTGTCGCCGAAATAATACGTCCGCATCCGAGCCCGATCATCGCGATGTGAATCTACCTTTAGAGCTGTTGTAATCAATTCACTCACTTGCGGGATGGAATTTTGATCGATAACAACGCAGGCAGCAGACATGGGGGAGTCAGCGAGTAATTGAGCTGGGCTAGATCGGCGATCGGTGAGAAGAATAGGCGAACTCGCTGTGAGGTACAGATAGTCAAGGGTCACACTTGACACGTCAGCGATCAGTAGGTCGGTTTCGGGCAAAATTCCCAAGATGTTGGCATTCGGCAGATAAACATGTGGAGCTCCTGCGCTGGCAATTAGGTTGACAATTTTTTTGTGGTTTGCCCTGACGAGCGGATCAGCCGATTCAATAACTCGGGGGTGTGGCTTGTAGACGAAACGTGCATCAGGAATTGCAAGCGCCGCCTGAACAATTTGTGGCCCGTAGAGGTCAACGGAGGTGTAGTTGTTGACCTCATCTTCACCCTCCCACGTGGGGGCATAGGTAATTGTGACCGATTCACTTTTAGCTAAAGGGCTGGCGATGTCAAGATCGAGTTGGGGTCTGCCCACACTGACTAGGTGGCTGGGATCAAACCAAGCGATAGCAGCCGCATGACGATCAATTGCAGCCTGTCCCGCTACATAAACCTTGTCGTATGCCTTGGCTTGATTACTCACCATACAGATCTTGTCACTCTCGCCGTGGTTGACGTGAATGTGAACCGCCTGTTGAAATGACAGAGATTGAAAATTAGTCCATCCGTTGTTGACATAAATCACAGCGTGGAAATTCGCCCGGTCATAAAGTGCCATCAAAATTTCGTAGCGGGGCACGAGCAGAACTTGAAGTGAAGTCTTGGTGCGCAATTCGTTGTATGTCTCAAGATTTCGAACCACGACGATTGTTCGGAGTTCGCTGTGATTCTCAAATACAGGCAGCCATTGGAGGAGTTGATAGAGCTTCGTGGGTTGATCGGCGAAGTACAGCGCGATATCGGCATTAGGGATGTTCTCCAGATCAAACCCCTCTGGCGCGACCTCTCCAAATTCCCGCAAGCGTCGGCTCAGACTACGAGCCGCCCGCTTGGCAAATACGCTCACTTTGCCTGGTTTTTCGGTTTCTGCCGCTTTGCTTTCCACGTGGTGCACGATACGCGAGCGGTCGTCATCTAATGTAAACGCCGTGCGCGCACTCTGGGAGCACCGCCAGGTACTCCGAATGTTGGTCCTTCGTGACCTGCAGAATCAGTACACCAAATTCCGGCTCGGCTACCTCTGGTCGCTGCTCGAACCGCTGGGAATGTCTCTGGTCCTCTGGCTGGTTTTCTCGGTACTACTAGGTGAACGGGCATTGGGACTTTCGCCTTATCTCCTGTTCCTCTCCGTTGCGATTTTGCCCTGGTGGTGGTTTGCCAAGAGCGTGAATGCGTCAACTAAAATTTTCCGTCGTGCACGGGGCGAGCTAGCCTTTTCGGCGTTGCCCCCGCAAATTTGGGTGATGCGAACGGTTCTTTCGTCTTCGGTTGAGTTCATATTTTCACTTCCCGTGATCGTGCTTGCGATTGCACTGACAAGAGATCTGCCTGGGATCTACATCTTGTTTTTTCCTGTGGCAATCCTTTTACAGTTTCTGCTTCTCTATGGAATTGGTTTACTCGTTTCTTCCCTGAGTGTTGTCATTCCTGATCTTGCCCGAGTTGTAAAAATTGTGATGCGCGCAATGTTCTACCTTTCACCGATTCTCTACTCGATTTCGAATATTCCTCAGAGCTTGCAAACACTTGCAGCGATAAATCCACTGGTTGGAATTCTTGGCCTTTATCGAATTGGATGGTGGCCTGAGGAACAAACATCGCTCGTTGCTCTTGTGGTCTCATTGAGTGTGGCTGTCGCACTATTCATCATGGGCATTTATACATTTCATCGGCTTAAGCCGCGAATATTGAAGGAGGCGAAATGAGCGTTATTGAATTTTCCCATGTTTCACTCACCATGCCTCGTACTAAACGCCGACAGGGCTCCGGACGCAAACATCGGCTGAGACGTTTCGCCGGTGAAACCTCGCGCACGATGGTGCCGGTTCTCGATGACGTTTCCTTCACCGTAAGTAAAGGCGATTCGGTCGCAATTGTCAGCGGTAAGCCCCTTTTGCGTACCGCGGTGATTCGGCTAGCGGCGGCAACATTGATCCCAGATTCAGGTTCGGTGACGCGCACAGAACGTGTGGTTCCGATGATCGCTATTGCTAGGGCTATGGGCGGCTCTTTCACAATTCGACAGAATGCGTATCTGGTCGGTGGACTGCTCGGCATGACCCCGGCCGAGCTCACCGAGAAATTGCCCGCGATCATCGAATTCGCGGACTTGGGCAATTACCTCGACCGTCACCTGCGTGGGACACCGACGAGCGCCCGGCAACGGCTTGCATGGAGTATCGCAATGGCTGTGGACGCCCAGGTTTATGCAATTGATCAGACGTTGGTTGTGGGCGAACTTGAATTTCGCCAAAAATGCTGGAGTGCGGTGGACACATTGCGGGAAAACGGCGCAACTTTCCTAGTGTCCTCGGATGGGGCCAAGCAGTACCGCAGATTCTGTAACCGCGGCTTGTATTTCGAACAAGGCGCACTAATTGCCGACACCACGGTTCCCAAAGCACTTGCCCTCGCGCGTGAGGCTAGGCGGGAGCCGCGCGGGGAATAGGCTGGCCCATGTGTCGGCTTCTTCCATCCCAGCGAACTCCATCCCAGCGAACTCGAGCCCAGTGAACGCTATTGCGAGAAATGGCGTCCTGCTCCATGTCGGTGTTCACAAAACCGGCACGACGGCCATTCAAGCCGCTTTAGCCGATGCCCGTGAGGATCTAGCCGCCCACAGCGTCCGTTACCCGGGCAAATTGCAGGCCCAGCACCGCGCCGCGCTCGCCTTACTTGGCCGTCCTTGGGGTTGGAATAACCGTGGTGGCGGCGTCATGGACCGTGAGCATTTCGATCGACTGGCCAAGCGCACGGTCAAAGCCCCGGGACGCGTGGTGATCAGTAGTGAGTTTTTCTGTGAGGCAAGTGCTGAGCAGGCGCAAGAAGCGATTACCGCATTAGGTGAATCCGGTGCCCGACCTGTTCATGTTGTGGTGACCCTGCGCAATCTGGGCAAACTTTTGCCCTCCTCGTGGCAACAATATTTGAAGTACGGAATGACAACTTCCTATGACGCTTGGCTAACCGATGTCCTCGCAACGCCGGGAAGTTCAAAGATGACCCCAACATTTTGGAAGCGACATGATCATGGAGATGTGATCACTCGCTGGGAGCAAGCGGTGGGTCGAGAGAACCTCACCGTGATGGTTCTAGAAAATGTCCCGCGAGACTACATGTTTGAAACCTTCGCGCAGTTCCTCGACGTTCCATCAGAAATTCTGAAAAGTCGAATGGAGCTCACGAGTAATCGGTCGATGACTGCAGCCGAGGCAGAAGTTCTCGTCCGATTGAACAAAAAAGTAAAAAAAACCATGCAATGGACGGACTACGTCATGCTAGTGCGGCGCGGGGTAGCACTCGGCATGGTGGAAGGTCGCGAGCCGGATTCGCGTGAACCAAAATTGCACACCCCGGATTGGGCACTAGATGCGGCTCAACAAGTTGGAATAGCGAGTGTCAAGACAATTCGCGAGTCGGGCGTTGAGGTGCTGGGAAACCTTGATGCACTAACTACCCGGATTGATTCAACTCCAGACCCAGGCCAGGTTGATCAACTCCCCATTGACGCCGCTGTCACAGCGATTGAGTCGGTGATCAACGCATCCCGTGAAGACCCAACCTCAAGGGCCTTGGCTGGCCGCCTTTACCGACAAACAAAAAAAGATGGAATACGTTCCTTATTTCGTAAAGAGTCCGAGTGAGTCGAATAATCAATACGAATGCCGGAGTGTCCGAGGTGCTCGCTGATCTACGCACCGCTTTGGAAAACTCTGATTCCGCAATCATTTTGGTTGCCCCAGATTTACTCATCTCACCGCTTGTCCTGAGTCCTATTACGGAGAACGCACTGGCAGGAACATGTGCTGCTGTTCGACCACAACGTGACGGAAATCTCCGGATTGTCCACCATGGTGTCAGCGCGGTCGCGACGAGTTTTCATCACATCAACGCTGGCAACGCTCAAAGCGTAGGTGCAATTCGGATTCATCCTCGTGATTTCCCAGCAGCTGTCATGGCTGTTAGTGAACTAGCCCAGGTTATTGAGGCAGGTGCAATAACCCCCGGTGATTGTGAGGTTACCGAGTTGGTTTTGGCCGCGTTGACCAGATCGCAAATTGACGTAAGAGCAGTGGAAATAATTGATGCACCCTGGTTCAGATCAGCAGGAGATCTTGGTGCCGCACAAGCTGAGATACAGGTAATGTCGGAGTCGCGCATCCGTGCACTTCAAGCCAATCGAGTCGATGACGGTTTTTATTCAACCTTCATCGTCCGCAAACTTTCAAAACCATTAAGTGTCCTAGCGATCAAACTGCGCATGTCACCCAATTTTGTCACGGTAATTTCATTCATTGTCGGGATTGGTGCGGCCTTGAGTTTTGCCCAGGGTGAACGCTGGTTCTTGGTTCTTGGTGCCTTACTTCTTCAGTTGTCCTTGATCTTGGACTGCGTTGACGGGGAAGTAGCGCGCGCCACGCACCGTTTCTCAGTGATCGGTGCGTGGCTAGATGCATCAACTGACCGGGTGAAGGAATACGCTGTTTACGCAGGACTGGCCGCTGGCGCCGTGGTTACGGGTGTTGAATCTCAACTTGCTTGGGGAATCGCATTGATCCTGATGATTGTCCAGACAGCCCGACACATGGGGGATTACAACTTTGCAGCCATCCAGAAAATGCGGGAAGCGGCACTGCCCAAAGTTTCCCTTCTTGATCCACATGACCCATGGGGTGAGGGTTACGCCACTTTCTCCGTGCGTGTTAATAGCCGATCAAGTCTGCGCTGGGTCAAGAAAGTGATTCATATGCCCATCGGTGAACGCTGGCTCGTTCTCAGCGCCGTGGCCGCCATTTTCACACCTTTCGCAGCTCTTATAGCGTTACTTTCTCTAACATCCTTGGCTTGGCTGTACACCCTCATTGGTCGAGTGGTTCGAACCCGAAGGTGGGAAAAACTCCCCGTCGGTGTTGCGTTGATTATCGCGCAACGTGACAACGGCCCAATCCTTGATTCACTTCCTCAAATATTTCGCCGTGAGCCAACCTCGCGTTGGAACTGGGCGAACCCCATGATTAACCGTCTCATCGAAATGGGCGTTGTGGCCCTGATTGCAATGATTTGGTACCCGCAATGGATCACATTGGCGTTTGGTTACCTTTTCATCGTTGCCTTTCACCACTACGACAATATGTATCGGGCATTGGCGGGTTCGGGGGCGCCTCGTTGGATCACGTGGGGAGCATTGGGGCGTGAAGGGCGAACAATCGTTGTGGTTGTCGCAGCCCTGATCGGTATCACGGCTTTCTACGACGCACTCAACGTCGGAGTAGCGTGGTTGTTTATGTGGTGCGTAATTATTGCTTCGGCTCAATACCTGTCCGCGCGGAAAGTGATGATCCGGTGAAACCAGAAAAAAAAATGCACCCCACCATTGAACAGATCAGAGAAGTGTGCCAGCCGCCCTCTGTGCGTGATCGAAAGAACTCCGAACACTGGGTCGCCGACGTTTACCTCCGTGACATATCACCGTTTTTGACGAGCCTTTTATTGCGCACTCCGATCACGGCAAACGGTGTTACCTATTTAATGATCGCAACGGGGGCTCTCGCCGGTGTGGCGCTCCTCATTCCAGGAATGCCGGGAGCTTCTTTGGCCTTGTTACTGGGACAAATGCAAATGCTGTGGGATTGCTCTGACGGGGAAATTGCACGGTGGCGTGGAACTTCTTCACCCAAGGGTGTTTTCCTCGACCGAGTTGGCCACTATGTTGCGGAAGCATTTATTCCGCTCGCACTTGGTCTGCGCGCAGCCGGCTTCCCTGACTCCGGTTGGCTGGATTCACCATGGCCATTAATCGGTGCCTTACTGGCTTTGATCATTATGTTTAACAAGGCGCTCAACGACATGGTCCATGTTTCGCGTGCCTATAACAACATGCCCAAGTTGGAAGACAAGGAATCCGTTGGAGTGCCTAGCGTTTCAGGATTGCGTCGGGTTAGATCCTTGGCTCGCTTTATTCCATTTCACCGCGCTTACCACTCGGTTGAACTCACTATCTTGGCTTTTATCGCTGCGGTCGGTGACCTGTTCACCGGAGACTTGCAGGTGACCCGCATTTTGGTTGGAGGGCTCGCGATTCTTGGTGTAGTCACAATCGTTGGTCACTTCACGGCGATCATGACTTCCAGTAAGTTGAAGTGATGGCACCACCCAACGCCCCACCGAAATTCGGTGTTGTCATTTTGACCATGGGAAAACGACCCGTCGAGTTGCGCAAGGCAATCGAATCGGTGATCAGTCAAGGCAATGTTGACACGGAGATAGTCGTGGTGGGTAATGGGTGGGAACCATTTGATTTGCCCGCAGGGGTTAAAGCATTAGCTCTTCCGGAGAACGTTGGTATTCCAGCGGGACGCAATTCGGGTGTGAGCCAGGTTGGTGGAGACATCCTGTTTTTTCTCGATGACGATGCAGAACTACCGGACCCGGATTTCTTGGAGAGAATGGCAGCCTTGCTGGCGTCTCGGCCCGAAATCGGGCTCATTCAGCCACGAGTGGTTGATCCAACAGGAAAAGTTGCGCCGGGTCGCTGGGTACCTCGGCTGCGAGTGGGGGATCCGGCAACATCTGGTCCGGCAACCTCGCTGTGGGAAGGCGCAACGGTAATTCGACGCTGCGTGTTTGACGCATGTGCGGGTTGGCCCGAGGAGTTTTTTTACGCCCATGAAGGAATCGACCTAGTGTGGAGAGTGTGGGATACCGGTTTTATCCCGTGGTACGCCGGCGACATCGACGTGTTTCACCCGGTGATTAATCCGTTAAGACATGAAGAGTTTTACCGAATGAACGCGCGTAATCGAGTGTGGCTTGCGCGTCGGAATCTGCCCATAATTTTGGAGCCACTTTATGTCGGTAGTTGGGCCGGATTAACCATGTTGCGGGTTCGTGACTCCTCGGCTCGCAAAGCCTGGCTTGCGGGTATGCGTGAAGGTATGTCTGTGCGACCGAGTGGCCGCAAAACCATGAAGTGGAAAACTGTCTGGGCGATGACCAAAGCTGGTCGACCACCCATAATCTAGATAACTTTCTATATCGCAACGACAAATTAGCTAGCGCAGTAACTTTCATCGGCAGTATTGATATTCGCTGTCTTGTCTTTGAGTGCTTCACTGATTTGGACAGGTTTAGTGCCGGTGAAGTCAGGTCCTATGACAAGTTGCAGTGTGATCCGGTTCCCTTAACGGGTTCCTGCTTTGTTGCACCCGCGGAGTAGGCCACTGTTTTGGCTGAGTTGTCCCACTCAGGGTCATAGATAAGTGTTGTGGCGGCGACCGGATCCCCATTTTTGACATTTACTACGATGAATCCTTGTTCGCGCAATGCTTTTTTAGCCTTTTTACCGGCGCCTTTTACTCCGGTGCCGTTGACCACTTCAACCCGAATATTTTCAGGGACCGTTCGCAGTAGCGGTTGATCATTGGCAGCTTTGGGTGGCCATGGTGTGTCATTTTTAATCGCGTTGAGAAGTGGCTTGGCCTTTTTCTTGTTCATAAGAACATTTGCGCCATCACCGGCGGGGTACCAAGGCATTGTGGTGAAGGTGATGTTGGAAGGACTCAGGTCCTTCATGCTGACCACCAACTCGCGGAGGTTGTCAATATTGGCCAACTGTGGGTCGGCCGTGAGTGACTCCGTTGCCGCATTTAGCACGCCTAACAGTGCGACTGGATTGAGCAACGTCCCACTGGAGAGCACCTCCTTGGCCATGGAGGAAAGAAAGGCTTGCTGGCGTCTAATGCGTGAGGTGTCAGAACCGTCGCCCAGCGTCTTACGAGCACGCACAAAGGCGAGCGCTTCCTCACCAGAGATCGTGTGCTTTCCCGCACTGAGTTTGAGGCCGCTGAGTGGATCGTTGACCGGCTCGCTGAGACAGATTTCAACTCCACCCACGGCCTCGGTGATTGCCTTAAAACCACCAAAGTCGACCACCATGAAGTTGTCGATCTTCATTCCAGTCATGTTCTCAACAGCTTTTAGGGTGCAGCCAGGGCCACCGCGAGTCATTGCTTCGTTGAATTTTCCAGTTCCACCTTTAACACTCTCCCCATTTGCGTTCTTGCATGTTGGTAGGTCAATGAGGGTGTCACGCGGGATGCTTACGGCGACAGCCTGGCTTCGATCGGCACTGACATGCAACAGAATTGTGGTGTCTGAGCGCTCGGTTGTGCCAAATTTGGCAGTGCTTCCGTAACCTTTATTGTCTTTGCCTGCGCGTGAGTCACTACCCATAAGCAAAACGTTAAATGGAGCCGTTTCCCCCGTAGCCTCGTCGATGACGACTGAATCGCTACTTGTCACGGCACTTCCGGTTTGATCAGAGACATCAAGGGCAGTGATATTGCCCTCCAACTGGCCAAGAACCGAGGTGACCCCTGCCCCAACAGCTGTCACTGCCAGAATCGCACCAGATGCGACTGCTGCGACGACCTTTGGCCAACTTCGGTTACTCACGAGGATCCTTAATTGTGGGAAGCGTTTTTAGCAGTTCGGCACACTTCTAGGCAGAACTACCCTCAATAGTAAGCCGGAAGCTTGCCACCAGCGGGTAGGACGCACCCAAACACCCACTTGGTTCCCCAGTGAGAGTGGTGCCTGAACAAAATGTGGGCAAGTCGGGCGGGGCGGTGTTTGGCGCAGGTAGTGGGTGTGTGTGACACTACTGAGACGTAAATTTTGGGGCCTGTGTGACAGGTGAGGTTTTTGATCTCGATGAGGAAGGTGTGGGCAGTTGTTGAATTCAAAGCCCGGCACCACCAATATTCGGGGTGCACTGACCTTAATCACAGTACTTTCTGCCAGTTTGATTCTGCCTGTTTTCGGTTCATCTCAGTCGGGCTCACCGTCGCAACAGAAGCCACAGGTCAATGACCAAGCACCAAACTTAGCAACAATGCCCTCAACACCACCACCACTCATCGAGCAGCATATTGACCTTTTCGGGGTGGATCCAGCAATAGTCACAGCATCCCAGTCAGCATTACAGGCCTCTTTCGCACAAGAGTTCATAGATGAACACTCTGTGGAGTTCCTGTCTTTGGCGCCGACGTTAGATTCGCACGGTGAAGATTCGCACGGTGAAGATTCGCACGGTGATGATTCATCTGGTGCGCACCAGGTTGATCAATTCACCGATCTTGAGCCCGTACTGGCAACACGCAATATAGAGACGAAACCATTTACTCTGGTAGGGGTCACATCGGCCGAGCCCTTCGCCGAGGGTACCCGCGTTCTCGTACGTGTACAGGAAGAATCTGGATGGAGTTCATGGACGCCGCTTGAAATTTCTCTGGACCAACCCGATGGTGCCGAGGCCGAAAATATTCTGTACGGAACGCAGCCATTACTGACCAATTCGGCAACCGGTGTTGAAGTTCGCATTGACACACCCGACGGTGTTGAAGTCACCGATCCGTCAATGGTTTTACTCGATTCCCCGACGATTAGTTCTGACTCGGCCATTCCTGAACCTGATCTGGATTCAACAAATTCGGGACCCATGAGTACGGTCGCAGCAAGCACAATAAGTGCGCCAATGCCGGCGATCATCTCGAGATCCGAATGGGGTGCCGACGAAAGTCTGCGACGAAGTGGACCTAAATTTGCACCAACAATTAAAGCGGCGTTCATTCATCACACCGCGAGTAAGAGCAATTACTCGCCAGAAGAAGCACCCGCACAAATGCGAAACTTGTACACGTACTTTACGAAGGGTTTGAAGTACTCCGACATGGCGTACAACTTCATTGTTGACCGGTTCGGTCGACTTTACGAAGGCCGCGGTGGCGGTATGGATAAGGCTGTTGTTGGAGGGCATACGGCTGGTTTCAATGACCAAACTTTTGCGATCTCGGCCTTAGGAAACTTCCAAACGTTTAAACCCGATGATCCTGAAATGGTTGCCATGGTTGACTCGGTTTCGTCCCTGCTTGCGTGGAAATTATCGATGAATCACCGTGATCCCAATGGACAAACGACACTGGTTTCTGATTCCGGAGCCGGAACTTCAAAGTACAAACCTGGACAAAGCGCGACCGCATTGGTTGTTGGTGGCCACGGTGACATTGGTTCAACCTCTTGCCCGGGGAAGTATCTGGAGGCCCAACTTCCCGCGATTCGTGCCGCTGCAGGGGCCAAAATGGGTGCAAGCATGATTAATCCTGCTGCCGCACCGGCCAATTGGGGAGAAGCTCAACCTGTGCGCATAGCCGCCGTGACTAATGCGCCATTGCAATGGAACATAGCTGTTCGTTCGCAGTGCGGCGATGTTGTTCGCACCATGAGTGGTGGCCAAGGTGAACCAGGAACACTCGGTATTGAGTGGGATAAAAATAATGATGCAGGTCAACCGGTTCCACCCGGTACCTACACGGTGACCATGAACTCAACAGGTAATGGCGAAGCCCTCTATCCGTGGGTGGGCCAAGCACGGGTACTAGCAACTGCAGATTCGCCACCGGATCCCTGCGCCCCTCCAGAGAATTTCACGCTCACAGGTTCCGGATACGGACACGGAGTTGGGCTCTCCCAATGGGGAGCGCGAGCAATGGCCAATGCCGGAATGGACGCTGGCTCGATAGTCACCTATTACTACCCGGGAACACAAGTCTCGCCGGTACAGGATGACATGGAAATTTCGGTCAATATTGAGTACCAAAAAACACGGGTTGACATGCAAAGTGAAGCATTGGATGCAACCGGCGGCGCCCTTGAAGTGTCCGTTGGAGGTGTCACCACCACGGGTAACCCGACAGATATTTTTCGGTTTCAACGCGCAGGTGGTCAGGTCAAAGTTGTCCGGATTACTGGGGGAGCCGCGAGCGTTATCGGTCAAGGCCCGTCGGCCACTGCCCGGCCATTAGGCGCCTCCCTTGTTCATGTAACGAATAGGGCTCGCGGGTTATCTCAACAGGGAAGTCGATTCCGTTATGGCTACATTGAAGTAACGCCTGTAACCGTTGGTGGCAAAGTAAAACTCAATGCGGTCAACAGATTAAGGCTCCATGACGAATACCTGTATGGAGTGTCAGAGGTGCCAAACTCGTGGCCTGACGCGGCACTCCAGTCACAGGTGCTCGCTGCTCGAACTTACGCACTTTCCAAGATCAATGCGGGACTGCGCAAGAGTTGTAATTGCCACCTTGATGACGGCTATGGACCTTTCTCAGATCAAGCCTTTACCGGTTGGACTAAACAGGCGAGCGCTCAAGGGGATCGCTGGGTAGCGGCAGTAAACGCAACCCATGCATCACCTACGACCGGACTTGCGATTCTGCAAGATGGAATAGCAATTAAAGCTTTTTATTCCTCGTCCAACGGAGGTGCATCACAAGCCGTTGCCGAAGTTTGGGGGGGAGAGACATTCCCGTACTTAATCTCCGTCCCGGATCCTTATTCGCTGGATCCATCCAATCCTGATGCGTCGTGGAGCAAAGTAATCACTCAAGCTCAAGCATCCCAAGCATTTGGTGTGCCCGGGGTATGGCAACTGGCAGTGACCGAGCGGACTACCGCCGGCGCTGTAAAGGTCTTGGCGGCAACACTTGCTGATGGCACTGTTGTGACAAAAACAGGTAATGAGATGCGAAGCATGTTTGGACTTAAATCGAACTACGTCACTGCGATTGACGGAAATGCAGGCATCCCCGTAGCCCAGCCGGTTGCCCCTAGCGCACCCGAGCCCGTTGTCTCAGAACCCGCCAGTGAAAGGTCCGTTGCACTTCTCACCGCAGCAAAAGTTGATCAGGGAGCTGGGAAACCGTTCACAATCAAGGCAAAAGTTGATCCAGCTAAAAAAGGACTGCGCGTGTGGTTACAGCAGCGTGTTGGTGAGGACTGGAAAACTCTTGTGAAAAAGAAGACCAAAGCCAAGGGCAAGGTCACATTCAAGGTCAAGGATCCCTGGCCACCTTCGACCACACAGGTGTATCGGGTTGTTACTACCAAGGCGCGAGCAATTGTCGGAACGAGTACCGAACTTGCCATAGGTGTTGTTCCTAGCGTTAAGCAACGCACAGTCTCACTGATAAGTCCCGCGGCCGTGAGCAAGAAGGAAGGGAAACGCTTCACTATTGCAGCCAAGATGCGGCCCGGAAAAAAAGGTCTCACAGTCTGGCGTCAGGTGCTCGTGAGTGGTGACCCTGAAACCGGTGAGTGGAAAACCGTTGGCACAACGAAGACAAAGTCTCGCGGCAAGATCGCATTCACCGTGAAGAAAGCAACACCTGCTGGTGCGACCTATCTATATCGACTGGTTGTTGTTGACAACCGCCAAGCAGCTGGTGTGAGTCCGGTCATCACGGTGACGGTTTCGTAACCTTTTACGCAAGCACGCAAGTTATCTGTTCTTGCTCAATGAGGTGCTCATTGAGATTGTCGCTCAGAACAACTGATCCACTGAAAACTAATGGCAGCAAGAACGGAATGAAAATATTCGGTTCCGTATTGCTCGTGTCGATTCCAATTCGCGCACTCACGCTCACCCCCTTCTGAAGACCCCATTGGCGTGCCGATTCAACTATTTCTTGTTGCCATGCAAAAAACTCGGGGTACATCCACCCATCAGGTTGGCCCAGTACTTCAGCTGTAATTTCACCTTCGCAACCTTGTGGTCTACCCCAGCCATCCGTTGAGATGCCAAACACTTCGAACGAATCGGTCTGTCTGGGTTGCCCGGCGGGAATGATCATCACTTCAGGGTTTTGGGTCACGAGGTGATTTCCGGAGATCAAGGCACCGGCCTGCCACACCGCCTGCTGCCAGGTCCACCCCAGATCGACCTGCACGTCCGTACCCGGCTCGGCATCAATTACGTCACGGAAGGCATTCGCGGACTTGGCTGCACCATTGAGAAAAGTGGTAACGGACAGTTCAATGCGACCCGTATCAGTGAAATTTGTTGTTATGAACGGACGTTGGGGGTCGGGAAAATTGTTGAGTAATTGCCAGATATCCCGAACCTTTTGCGACTCCACCCCCTGAGCGTACGTGCGCGCGGTAGACCCATGCGCGCACTATGCAGGCTCGCACTATGGCAGGCTGCCCCTATGCGCGAAGCAATCCTCCTCGTCGGCGGCCAAGGATCTCGACTGCGTCCCTTGACGATTAATACTCCCAAGCCAATGCTTCCGGTGGCTGGTGTTCCTTTTACCGTTCATCAGATTCTTCGAGCACGTGATTCCGGGATCACCCGGATCGTGCTGGCAACCAGTTACCGTGCCGAGGTCTTCGCCAGTTTCATTGCAGACGCCGATTTGGGGATCGAAGTTGTAATTGCCACGGAGGAGGTACCGCTGGGTACGGGGGGAGCCATTCGTTTTGCCTCCAGTTTCCTGCAGGGCGGCCCAAATGATCCGGTGGTAATTTTCAACGGAGATGTACTCACAGGTCTGAACATCGATGGGCTGGTTTCTACGCATCAAGACAGTGCGGCAGATGTCACACTGTATTTAACTCGCGTTGAAGACCCCCGAGCCTATGGCCTCGTTCCAACGTCGATTGACGGTCGCGTGCTCCAATTCCTTGAAAAACCACAAACACCTGAAGAGATCGTCACAGACCAAATTAATGCGGGCTGTTATGTATTCACTCGCTCGGTGATTGAGGCGATTCCTCAGGGGAGTGTTGTTTCTGTTGAACGTGAGATTTTCCCGGAACTCTTAGCATCTGATCGCCTTGTCATGGGTGTCGTTGATTCAGGCTACTGGCTGGACCTCGGTAAGCCAATGGATTTTGTTGCGGGTTCAGTTGACCTTGTGCTGGGAAATGCGCCATCGCCCGCTGTCACGGCTCCAGGCGAGTCACTCATTCTTGCTGGAGCGCTTGTTTCTGACTCAGCTCTTATTCACGGTGGCACAACCGTTGGTGCAGGATCCACGGTTGGAGCACATACAGATATCAGCGCGAGTGTGATTTTTGACTCCGCTGTAATCGGTGCCAATGTCACTATTTCGAACAGCATAATTGGCCAAGGAGCCGTTATCGGAGACTCGTGTGTGATCCGCGACAGTGTGGTTGGTGATTATGCGAAAATTGGGAATGGAAATGAACTGCGTAATGGCGCCCGAGTGTGGGCTAATGCGCAAATCAATGATTTAGCCGTTCGGTTTTCCTCTGATCAGTGAGTCGCTAATTGATCAAGAAGTCTTTGACAGCCCGGCTCTGTCGTTGACTCGGACTCGTTGCTGGCAAACCAATTGCTATTGCGCCCAAGGGAGTAAATGTTTCTGGGAGCCCAAGATGCTCTCGCACGGTTTCTGGGCAAAAGAGCGTTGAGGAAATCCATGCCGATCCGTAGCCTTGGCTGCTAATACTGATCAAAAAGTTTTCAACGGCGGCGCCTCCGGCGACCAAGAACATATCCCGTTCATTGCTATTGCGGCCGCCAACTTCGGGGTATGTGTGCGCGCCCGCAGCAAGATCCATGAAGGCTAAAACGACACAAGGCGCTGTGCGCAATATGTTGCCGCGGGCAATGCGCTTCACCACTTCCTCGTGTGGTTTGCCTTCGGCTTCTAAGTCACGCTGCCAAGTTTGCGCCATTGCGTCAAGGAGTGCGATTCGAATATCGCTTTGCTCATTGTCGCCGGAATTGAGAACGAGGAATCTCCAAGGAGTGCTGTGATGCGGCGCGGGCGCGGTAATTGCCGCCTCGATTGCCTGATCAATAATTAATTCTGGTACTTGTTGCTCTTGGAAATTTCTCACCGTTCGTCGATCGGTTACTGCTCGTTGCGCACCCAATGCAATTGATTCAGCGGTACCAAGGGAAAACAGGTCTTCCTCTGTTGGACGCACAATTGCCCGCGCACCGGGCCCGTGATCAAGAGTTAACAAGTGTTCCAGTCCACGGATGAAAGCAAATGGTGTGAGTGAGTCTTTTGGTCGGACCAATTCACTTGCAGCAGCGATTTCGTCGGCTACGGCGACAACGGTCATCTCTAATGTTCGGTTGAATGCGTCGGGTTTGCCGGTCAGGTCATCGAGAACAGTTATTCCTGCGGCACCGATTGCGTGGTCAGTGACTCCAAGTCTCCAGGCGCGGCCGAGAGTGTCGGTAATTACAACACCAAGCCGCAATCCGGTCACTTGCTCAAACCGTTCGCGAATCTCTCGAGCACTGCGATCAGGGTCGACGGGGAGTAGCACGATTGTTCCGGGTTCTGTATTGCTTGCATCGATACCCGCAGCAGCAAGAATTAATCCATTGTGAGTTTCAACGATTGTGGTTACGCCCCGAGCATGGATTTTTGTTGCAACAATACGTTTCGCTTCGCCCTTGATAGCATTTTCACGGTCAGCAACTCCCGTGACTACGCGACCTTCACACTTTGCAACAACCTTGCTGGTGATCACGATTATGTCGCCGTCTTGCAAACTATTTTCAGGGCCCAGCGCTTCAAGGAATATCGCGACTAGGTCGTCACCTGAGACAAATTGGTGGAGAGTCGGTAACCCATAAACCTGGACGCCAGCATTCGTGTGCATCGATTTCAGTCCTTAATTATTTATTGACTTAATTGCCAAGTACTAGGTCAAGGGCGGAATTTGCCATGGCACCGGCGGCATCAACATCGGTCATCAAAAGTGGGATAGCGCGAGCGGTGATTCCGAGTTGTTCAATCTCCCCGAGCGAATCTGAATCGCGTTGATCGATCAGCCAGTAATCCAAAATCCCGCCATTTGATCTGCTGCCATAATGCTGCGCAACCGCCAAAGCACTCGTCTCAACATTGATTGCTCGCAGGCATGCATCAGCCATTCCACGTACGGGTGCGTTATCAATTATGGGGGACAAGCCGATGACCGGTGCGGACGTACTTCGGATTGCATCAATAATTCCGGGAACAGCCAGAATCGTTCCAATTGATACGACCGGATTACTTGGAGGCAAAATAATTAGGTCGGCGTTGTTGATTGCATCGATAACCCCGGGTGCAGGTTGTGCTGTGGCTAGGCCAACCTGAATGAACTCGTGGGCAGGCAGCTTGGCTCCATATCGAATCCACCACTCCTGAAAGTGGATCGCAACTCGCGCCCCCGTTTCGGGGTGATCAACAACAACGTGGGTTTCGCAACGTTGATCCGACATTGGGATCAACGTTGCTCCTGGCTTCCAGCGATCACACAAGGCTTGTGTTACTTCGCTGAGTGGGTATCCCGCGTTCAGCGACGTTGTGCGAATCAGGTGGGTTGCCAGGTCTTTATCACCTAGACCAAACCAAGTTGGCTCAACACCGTAGATCGCGAGTTCTTCCTTGGAGGTAAAAGTCTCTCCCTCGCGGCCCCATCCGCGCTCAGCGCTGATACCACCACCGAGGGTGTACATCACCGTGTCAAGGTCGGGGCAGACCCGGACGCCGTGTACCCAGATGTCATCACCCGTATTTGCAATAACGGTGACTTCTACGTCGCGGGTGACTTTGACAGACTGAGTCAGTCCGCGTAAAAATCTGGCTCCGCCAATTCCGCCGGCTAATGCTGTGATTTTCACTGCGCCATCTTTGCATAGTTTTTCATCACAGTTTTTCGGCGTAGTTTCTCGGCATTGTTCCGTCCGCTCAAGTGGACAAGACATGTCCCCCTGGGCGGGGACAAAAATACGCCGACACGCCAAAAAAGTGGATTTTTTTTAGAATATTTAAGAATTGTGTCTGAAATGTCCGTTTTCGGCTTGACGTTTGTGAATCACACCCCTGTAATACAGCGTAGTAACTTTAAAAACGGTGACTATTGCCAAGAACCAACTGCTGCACAAGTGAAAAAAAGTTTACGGGTAAAAAATGTTTTTCGGGTCGAGGAGGAATTAACTGTGGTTGACACACGTCAAGCTCAAGGAGTTGTGTTGGGGTTGGTGCCCCTTTCCGACGTTGAGGAACTCGCGTGGCAGGAGCAGGCCCTATGCGCACAGACCGACCCTGAAGCTTTTTTCCCTGAAAAGGGCGGAAGTACCCGTGAGGCCAAGAAAGTGTGCCTCTCCTGCGAGGTGCGAGTTGATTGTTTGGAATACGCTCTCGAACAAGACGAGCGTTTTGGAATTTGGGGTGGACTATCTGAACGTGAGCGCCGCCGACTGAAGAAACTAGCGATCTCTTAGAAAACGAACCGCAAGTCCTCATGGCGGGTGGCCCGCTCATTCGGACGGGCGACATAGAGTGTGCTGGTGAGCGAATCATTAATTGAGCCGGAAGCCGCGAGTGGTCCGGACTCCCCATGGTTCGATCAAGATGTCAGCTTCGAATTCGAAGAGGAATCACACACAGAAGATGTAATCTCCCGCTCCCATTTTGTCTCGACGGTACTGGTTTCACACAACGGAGAAACTTGGTTGCCGGCAGTTTTGACTCAGCTAGCCCGAACCACGCGTCCCCCCGAGGTAATTGTTGGGGTTGACGCAAATTCAACGGATGCATCGCGCGAAATCCTGACACGCAGTTTGGGTGCGGATCGAGTTGTCGTCCTCAACGAGAATCCAGGTTTTGGCTCATGCGTTAATGCAGGTCTGGCCCTAGTTCCACGTCCCGATTTTGCCGCAGACTCCCGGCCCGCGGAGACGATTGAATGGATTTGGTTGTTGCACGATGACAGTGCGCCTGATTCAACCGCACTTGAACAGCTACTTTTAGCGGCGGATCGTCAACCAAGCGTGGCTGTACTGGGACCGAAAATTTTAGGATGGCATGACCGCAGACTTCTGCTGGAAGTGGGTGTCGGGATTACCTCAGACGGAAGGAGAGTCACCGGGCTTGAACGGGGGGAACACGATCAGGGCCAACATGATGGCGATCGCGATGTCCTAGCTGTAAGTTCCGCCGGAATGCTCATAAGGCGCGATGTTTTCGATGCCCTTGGTGGCTTTGATCCAGAACTCCCGCTGTTCCGTGATGATTTAGATTTATGTTGGCGAGCTCACCGAATGGGCGAACGTGTGATCGTGGCTACCGACGCTCGATTACATCACCGTGAAGCCTCAGCCCATGGGCGCCGGCTTGATCATCAAGGGTCAGGGAAAAGCGGAAATGAGGCAAGTGCTCGTCTACTGCGGGCTGATCGAGCGGCCGCAATTTATGTACTCCTAGCCCAGTCCGGTGGAATTGGTGCAGTGCTCCTTGGGTTGCGCCTATTTTTGGGCAGTGCGATTCGCTCTTTCGTCTATCTTTTGGGAAAAGACGTCAACGACGCTAAGGCCGAATTTGGGGCGATCTTTTCCGTGGTCGCGCACCCATCGCGGTTACGGCGGTCCCGTGAGTTGGTGGCGTCCACCTCGACTGAGCCTGCATCGGTCGTTCGACACCTTCGACCCAGTACATGGGAGCAAATTCGTTCCCTCGGTGAGGCTGCAACGGGGCTTGCGACAACTAGCAGTGCAACGACCAACACATTGAGCGCACTTGACTCTGGACCTATCGACGAAGATGCTTCCTATCTGGAGGAGTCCTCAACGGGTGTACTGAAGCGGGTGCTTCGCAAGCCCAGTGTCGGATTGATTGTGTTGCTGACACTCGTGGCCGTAATTACATCTCGCTCCTTATGGCTCGGTGACGGAGTTATCCAAGGCGGTGCGTTGCTACCTAGCCCGTGGGGCGCCTCAGATCTGTGGAGCTTCTATGTTCAGGGATGGCACAACGTTGGGCCGGGTTCAGTCAGTGATTCACCGCCCTACCTAGCAGTGATTGCTGCCCTGTCAACCTTGATGTTGGGCAAGGCCACTGCCGCGGTGACCTTCATTTTGCTTTTAGCAATTCCTCTGGCCGGTTGGGCCGCATACTTTGCCTCCCGCGATCTCATCCCTAGCAAGGCCATTCGTTTTTGGGGCGCAGCAACCTACGCCCTATTGCCAGCCATGACGGGCGCACTCGCGCAGGGGCGACTGGGAATCAGTTTTGCTGCATTTCTTTTGCCTTTCACCCTGCGATCAGGTGTTCGCATGTTTACCCCGGGGTCAACTAAAAGAAGGGCGGCCGGAACAGCACTCCTCCTGGGGTTGCTCCTAGCCTTTTCACCTTCGCTCTGGCTCATTCTTTTGGCCTGCGCGATCTTGGCGACCGTTTTCATCAGCCGCAGCAGGCAAACAGTCATCAAAGTGGCAATCGCATTTGGCGCATCTTTTATAGCCCTAGTTCCGTGGAGTTTTGCGCTACTACTCAATCCCGCGCAGTTCTTTTTTGAACCGGGCATGAACTCGGTGGCACTGACGGACCCAAGTATTTCGATGATTGACATTTTCCTTGTACATCCTGGTGGACCAGGAAGTTCACCCATTGTTATAACAATCGGCGTAGTGCTTGCCGCAGTCCTTGCACTGTTACGAACAGATCGACGCTCCGTGGCCGTACTATTAATTCTCGCGGCCTGGGTTGCGATGCTGTTTGCTTTCATTCAAGTTGTTTTCCTTTTCACACCCGCCGGTGCCACCACACAAATGCGCACCTGGCCCGGACCTGCAACATTATTTATCGGTCTGATGCTGATTGCTGCCGCAGCACTTGGCGCACAGGGGCTGCGCACACGGTTCATCGGCCAAAGTTTCAGCATTGGGCAACCCGTTGCAGCGATTGCGGTTCTTGCCGCACTTGCGGCACCACTGCTTTCCTTGATTTGGCTTGTCCCGGCAAGTACCAGTGTGCTCGCGCGCACATCCCCTTCTGCTGTGCCAGCGTTCGTTGCAGCCGATGCATTCGGCCCACAGGCTCCACGAACCCTCATGCTCACCCAGTTGCCAGCGGGAAGCATCGAGTACACCTTGATCAATGGTGACGGACTGCGTTTAGGCGATGCCGACACGCCACCGGAGGCCGACGTGTGGCGCGCAATTGACCCATTCGTTGCTGCAATGGCATCGGGTCGTGGTGGCGAAGAAATCGCCGCACTGGGTGGATACGGGGTGCGATACGTCCTGTTGGCCCCCGGGTCATCCAAGGAAATAGTGCCCATTCTGGATTCTGAGCCGGGTTTGCGCCGTCTTGCCAGTTCCGATGGCGAAGTGCTCTGGCGGGTTTCAGGTGTAACTTCTAGGTCGAGTATCAGTGATGGTGTGACTAGATCACCCATTGGAATAGCTTCTCCGGAAAACCTGGGGACGGATCCTTATATTGAACAAACTTTGCCCGAAGGATCCGGCACGCGTGTCCTTTACGTTGGGGCGACCGCAGACTCGCGCTGGAATGCAGGTGAATTGGAATCTGTGACAACAGAGGGTCTATTGAATTGGTCAGCAACATTCGAGATTCCGACCGGAAGTCCTAATGTCCAAGTTTCATTCGATGACTCGTCACGCAAGTTCTGGCTGCTGGCTCAACTTTTTATAGTGCTTTCTCTCATTGTGATTGCATTGCCATCGCGCACACGAGTTGAAGTAGATCCCGATCTTGATATTTCCCCAGATATCTCCCATATGAGTGAGAGCGGTGATGCACGTGTCTAATCTCGATTCGTCGCTGTTGCGCAATCGCTTTTTCGCTCCCGTTATTGTCGTGATCGCGGCAGGGCTTGTGATGGGAATTTCTACAATCGTCCAAGTGGATCAACCGAAAGCTTCGGAAGGGGCCATCACCATCGAACCAATTGGTTCGGCGGTGCTGTTATGCCCTGAACCGGGTGCCGGCGGAGACCTTGGGGTCCGAGTTACTGCAGGGGTTGTCCCAGGACAACCGGGACAAGACTCTGGCCCAGGTTCAGCAGGAATTGAAACCTTGCCGGGAAAGGAATCGGCGAGTTCACGCATCGCGGCACCGGGGGAGCAGGGTCAAATTGAAGCTTTCGGTGATCGGTTGCCGGCAATTCGAGCCTACGGGGAAGGCTCACTGGCTCCTGGTCTAGTTGCCGATCAGTGGGGCCGCGATCCAAGCGGACAAGGTCGGGGAATGGCCAGTACGGCATGCGCCCCAGCCGCCTCGGAGTTTTGGTTCGTTGGTGGCGGATCAATCGCTGGCCGAAAAACCCGTGTTCTCTTGGTAAATCCTGACGACACTGCAGCTGTCGTTGACTTAATCATTCACGGACCTGATGGAATCATTGATGCGCCGGCCGGCAGGGGCCTTGTAATCCCGCCGCTCGATCGAACCACGGTGCAACTTGATGTGCTTGCCCCAGGCGTTGCCGCGACGGCGTTCCATGTTCTTGCGCGAACAGGAAGAATCGGGGCCTCTGTAAACGACGAGCAGCGATCGGGTCTGAAATCCATTGGAACAGACTGGATTCCACAGTCGGCATTGCCTGCGAAGAAGGTCTATGTCCCGGGTGTGATCAACGGGCTTGGTTCGCGCGTCCTCTCCATCGTTTCCACGAGCGAGAATGATGCAAATGTCACCGTACGTGTCATTTCTCCCGATGGCACATTTGAGCCAGCCGAACGCAACTCTTTTACGGTCACTGCGGGCGCAGTAGTCACGAGCGATATGACAACAGCTTTACCGCAAACTCCCGATGGTTCACTGCCGGCAACTTTGGAATTGACGTCAGACCAACCGATTGTCGTGGGGATGCGCCAGTTCTTTGGTGGCAACCGAGTGCAAGATGAAACCGCTTTCAGTGCAGGGGCCCAGCCAATTTCGGGGCCTGCGGCAGTTTCAGGATTGCCCGTACGTCAATCAACCGATGTCCGATTGGCTATTAGCGCTCCCGAGGGTGACGTTGAAATTGACATCGTGTTACTGCCGTTTCGCGGTGGAAAAAGTGTTGGTGAACCCACAGATCCTCGGCGAATAAAGGTCGCAGCGGGAAAGCTTCGAAATATTAAATTGGACCCACCAACGGACATTGATTGGTACACCGCGATTGTCACCCCGGTGCAAGATTCAGGACCTGTTTTGCTCGCACACCGGATCCGAGAGAAGTCGCGTTTCGGAGATTTGATAACGGGTTATCCATGGAGTGCTTTGCGCATCGAGGTCTCCGTTCCCAGTGCAGCACAGAATGAAGGTATCGCTGTTCGGCGCGCCGCCACGAGTTAACCCTCATCTGCTACTAACGTCCGTGAGATGAGTAGACGCCGGTGCTCGAAGCCATCATGTAATGGCTCTGCGGTATCTACATTGACTTATGTTTATGCCGACTCGACCGCAGTCCTGGGGCCGTTGGCCACCTACGCCGAACCACATTGTTACGACATGTGCCTGATGCACAGTGAACGCCTCACTGCTCCTAGAGGCTGGGAAATAGTTCGTATTACACCTGATGCGGATGCTTTAAAGCCGTCTTCTGATGATCTGGAAGCTTTAGCCGATGCGGTGCGGGAGGCGGCCAGACCTCGCTATCTGGAACGAGAAGCCGCTGCCACGATATCGGGCAAAACGGTTGAGGTTGCCCGGCGAGGCCATTTGCGTGTACTTGTAACGCCCGAGCAATAATTCCCAGATTCCCATTAGCAAGGCGCTGAACGGTAGGTTTAGACAGTGACTTCACTTCGTGAGCGTGATCTTGGTGCAATTATTAAGGCCTATGACATTCGGGGCACCTACCCAGATCAGTTGGACGAGGATCTGGCCCACGCCGTCGGTACAGCGTTTGTTGAGGTGCTGGGCATCCGAGCATTGGATGGAGGCGCGGGAGCTGTTGTTGTTGGACACGACATGCGTCCCTCCGGACCATCTCTGGTCGCTTCATTCGCTCAAGGTGTCCGCGAAGCCGGCTGCGATGTCATCGAGATTGGTTTGGCCAGTACCGATGGCTTGTATTTCGCCTCGGGGAGTTTGAATCTGCCGGGTGCAATGTTCACGGCAAGCCACAATCCGGCGGAGTACAACGGCATTAAATTGTGTCGGGCAGGTGCTGCACCCGTTGGTCAAGATTCGGGTTTGCGTGAAATTTCGGAATTGATCTCTAGCGGCTCGGTGGACCCGAAGCGTGCAGCCGATTCACTCATGCACCCCTTAGGGAGCGCATCCCAGCGCGATGTCCTTCCCGAATACGCGCGGTACTTGCGTGAACTTGTCCCCGTTGAAAATGGACGACATCTCACTATCGTCGTTGATGCAGGAAACGGCATGGGTGGTTTGACGGTGCCTGCGGTTTTGGGTTCAGAGGCTGGGCTGCCGGGTCTTCCACTGGAAATCATTCCGATGTATTTCGAACTTGATGGAAGTTTCCCTAACCATGAGGCGAATCCGATTGAACCCGCGAATCTGCTTGACGTGCAAAAGGCTGTTGTGGAACACAAGGCAGATCTTGGACTCGCATTTGATGGTGACGCGGATCGCTGCTTTGTCATTGATCAAAACGGTGATGCAGTAACTCCATCGGCGATCACCGCGTTGATCGCCACCCGCGAATTAGCCCGGTATCCAGGTAGCAATGTGATTCATAATCTGATCACTTCTCGAACTGTTCCAGAAGTTATTGCAGAAAATGGTGGCACCGCTATTCGCACTCGTGTTGGTCACTCATTTATTAAAGAGACTATGGCCAAGACAAATGCCGTGTTTGGAGGGGAGCATTCGGGTCATTTCTATTTCCGCGACTTTTGGCGGGCGGACTCAGGCATGCTCGCGGCTCTACATTGCATCGCGGCACTGGGTGAGACGGCGCCGGAAATAACTTTCTCAAGTTTAATGACTCCATTCAATCGTTATGTGGCAAGTGGTGAGATAAATACTCGTGTTGACAATCAAACCAGTGTCATCGCTGAAATCACTTCGCAATATTCTCAGTATGACCACGACGAACTTGATGGCTTAACGGTGTCTTCTGACACTTGGTGGTTCAACGTGCGCGCCAGTAATACCGAGCCGCTGCTGCGCCTGAATGTTGAAGCGCGTGACCTTTCGCAGATGCAGCAAATTCGAGATACAGTTTTGAATATTATGAATGCACCAGCTGATCCGGTATTCACGGCACCATTTGGAATTGCATCCGAGTTGTGGAGTGTCCTTGCTTGCCCGTGTCCGGCTCACGGAGCGCTCATTGCCGGACCTAATACCCAGGCTCCCGAACTTGTGTGCACGGTATGTGACGCTCATTTCCCCGTGCGCGACGGAATTCCTGTCATGCTTCTCACATGAATGAACGAGGTGAACGTGACTCATGCAGGTGATTAGCGGTGCACTTAAAAACTATGAGTGGGGAATCCCGGGAGGGCTCTCACCCTGGTTGGCGCACTTTGACAAGGGGCAGAGCTTGGAGCCACAGGCGGAACTTTGGTTCGGAGTACACCCCAGTGGAGCATCACAAATTGTTGATTCAGACCTGACATTGGAGCAGGTCCTTAACCGAGATCAAGTCCCAGTTTTGGTCAAGATTCTGGCGGCCGCCAAACCACTGTCCGTTCAAGTTCACCCGCACAGCGATTTCGCCCTTGAGGGCTACTCCGAACTCAATAACACGCAGAAGTTTGCGAGTGCATTTGCTGACCCACATGAAAAAATCGAATTGCTTTATGCGTTAACACCCTTCACCGCCTTGTGCGGTTGGCGCCCACTTGAACAAGTAATTGAAATCTTTGCGGCGCTTTCACTTGAACTCCCGGAGGGTTATTCGCCAAGGCACAGAGATGCGCGCCGCGAATTGTTCGAATACTTTGTCAGCAACCAATTCCCACTCGACACGCTAGATGCAATTCCGCAGGCTGTTCGTGCGGCCGGACTTCCTGAGAGTGAAATTTCCGCATACACAACTGTTGCCGCCGAATATCCGGGGGATCAAGGAGCATTGCTTGCAGTATTTCTGCAGCCGATCTCATTGGTTCCCGGAGACAGCATCTATATTCCCGCAGGTATTCCGCACAGTTACATATCAGGGACGGGCATTGAAGTAATGACTTCCTCGGATAACGTTCTGCGGCTCGGACTTACACCTAAACCCATTTATGCTGAACTTGCTTTGCGTGCTCTGGATTTTGAAACTTCACTACCGCCTGTGAGTGCGGCACCATTTGGAGTCGAGGTCATTGGGGCGCTATCGCTACCTCCGGTTCAGATCGATTCACCGACAGGTCAGTTCCGTTTAGTTTTGTGTCTGGATGGCACAGTCGAGATCGGTGACACCACACTCTTGCCCGGAAACGCGGCCGTTTTGACCGCAGCGGAACCCACCGTTCGAATCTCAGCAGCTGGCCGCTGCGCGATCGTTCGCACAAAAATATGAACACCAAATATCCAAGTATCTAACGAGAAGAGCGACTTCACGTGGATGGTCCCGGTGCAGTTGCCGCGATGATTCCACTGGATCAATCATTTGTCGCTGATGCACGGATTTGATTCAGTTTCACGGGCCCGCCCGCGTCCCACCTCAAGGTCTGGAACCACCATTGAGAGGCAACCGGCTTTGCCTAAAAGGGGAATTTTCAGGCCGGATTGGGGTGTGCCGACGTGCGAATAATGAGATATCTGGCACAATAAGAGAGCCACGCAGCCGGAGCCCTGGAATTTGTTGTGGAAACCCAATTATCTCGCAATCATTTTGCTACCACCATGCGTGGAAAGTGAGGGAGAGATATTCGCAAAGAAAAAAAGGAGCTTCAATGGCTAACGCCACGACCACAGGTCAAGGAAATGTATTTAAGGCTGATGGAACCCCAGATTTTAAGGTTGCCGATCTAAGCCTTGCCGAATACGGACGCGATGAAATCCGTCTCGCTGAGCATGAAATGCCCGGCCTGATGGCAATGCGCGAGAAGTTCGGTACAACAAAGCCTCTATCGGGTGCCCGCATCACGGGTTCACTTCACATGACGGTTCAGACTGCTGTGTTGATCGAGACCCTGGTTGAACTGGGCGCCGATGTCCGTTGGGCATCCTGCAATATCTTCTCAACCCAAGATCACTCAGCCGCGGCAGTTGTTGTTGGCCCACACGGCACAGTCGATAGCCCATCGGGTGTTCCTGTGTACGCATGGAAGGGCGAGTCACTGCCGGAGTACTGGTGGTGCACGGAGCAAATCCTGATGTGGCCAGACGGCAAGGGACCCAACATGATTCTCGATGACGGTGGAGATGCAACTCTGCTCGTGCACAAGGGCACAGAATTCGAGGCTGCAGGGGTCGTTCCCAAGCCCGATGAGAACACATCCGAGGAGTACACGGTCGTGCTGGAAACACTGGCTCGCACTTTGACCGAAGATTCACAGCGCTGGACGAACGTTGGGGCCGGAATCATCGGTGTTACCGAGGAAACCACAACAGGTGTTCATCGCCTCTACGAAATGTTCCGCGAAGGTTCATTGTTATTCCCCGCAATTAACGTTAATGACTCAGTTACCAAGAGCAAGTTCGACAACAAGTACGGCTGTCGCCATTCGCTCGTTGACGGAATTAACCGGGCAACCGATGTTCTTATCGGTGGCAAGGTTGCCGTTATCGCAGGATACGGTGATGTGGGCAAGGGCTCAGCGGATTCACTTCGCGGGCAAGGCGCACGCGTCATTGTCACTGAAGTTGATCCGATTTGCGCAATGCAAGCTGCGATGGACGGCTACCAAGTGGCAACGATTGAAGACGTGATCGACAAAGCTGACATCTTCATCACGGCAACCGGTTGCTACGACGTAATCACAGCCGAGCACATGTCACAGATGAAGCACCAAGCAATTGTTGGCAATATTGGTCACTTTGACAATGAAATCGACATTGTGGGTCTTGCTAATTTCCCCGGAATCAAGCGCAAGACAATCAAGCCACAAGTTGATGAATGGACTTTCCCCGATGGTCACTCGATTATCATGCTCTCCGAAGGACGCTTGCTCAACCTTGGAAATGCGACAGGGCATCCGTCCTTCGTCATGAGCAACTCATTCACCAACCAGGTATTGGCGCAGATTGAGCTATTTACCAAGCCGGATGAATACTCACTCGATGTTCATGTTCTGCCCAAGCACCTCGATGAAATGGTTGCTCGTCTCCACCTTGACGCACTGGGTGTGCACCTCACCGAATTGTCGAAGCCACAGGCAGAGTACCTCGGACTTGATGTTGCCGGTCCTTACAAGCCAGATCACTACCGATACTAGAAAAACCAGCGATATTCGCATCTCGCATCTGTATGCGGGGCAGGTACCCATTCGTGGGTATTTGCCCCGCATTTGCGTTTCCAGCATGTCCGGCCTTGTGGAGGCGGTGACAGGGTGACAACATAGGGGGATGAGCATGATGGGTGCAGGTTCGCGCACTGACGGTGGAATACGTGGCAAGGTCCTTGTCGTCGATGACGATCTGGCTCTCGCTGAGATGCTCGGGATTGTGTTAAGGGGTGAAGGCTTCGAACCGGTCTTCTGTTCCAATGGAGCCGATGCACTGCGCGTCTTTCGCGAAAGCAGACCTGACATCGTGCTCTTGGATTTAATGCTCCCCGGCAAAGATGGCGTCGATGTGTGTCGGCTCATTCGTTCGGAGTCGGGAACCCCCATCGTCATGTTAACTGCCAAAAGCGACACGGTGGACGTGGTGGTTGGTTTAGAGGCGGGTGCTGACGACTACATCGTTAAGCCTTTTAAACCTAAGGAACTTGTTGCACGTATCCGTGCCAGGATTCGCCGTAATGAAGAGCCAGCCATCGCAGGGTTGCAGATTGGCGATCTGAAAATTGATGTCACGGGTCACTCGGTGCGACGTGGTGATCACAGCCTCTCACTAACTCCCCTTGAATTTGACCTGCTGCTGTGCTTGGCACGTAAACCCGGTCAGGTTTTCACACGGGAGGCTCTCCTTGAGGAGGTCTGGGGGTATCGACACTCTGCCGATACCCGGCTTGTCAACGTTCACGTGCAACGCCTTCGTGCGAAGATCGAACATGATCCTGAACGCCCCGATATTGTTTTAACGGTTCGTGGAGTGGGCTACAAAGCTGGCCCTCTGTAAGGTGATTTCGCAATTGTGAAAATTATCCATTCACTCCTCACTCCCTTTCGTCAGGGTAGGAAGATCTGGCGCCGTTCACTGATTTTTCGTGTCACGACTTCAACACTTGTCCTCAGCGCCATAGTCGTGACTATTCTTGGCTTTTCACTCTTGTCACGGGTCACAACAGGACTACTGGAATCAAAGGATCGTTCGGCAATCAGCGAGGCGTCATCTGGATTGGGTGAGGCTCAACGTTTACTCGATGCAGCCAACACAGGTCCTGCGACTCCCTCGGCTGCCCGACTTGTTGACAGTGTGATTGCAACATTAGGCGCGCGTTCTGGCTCACCTTCTGCATTTGATGTTCTATTGCTTGCAACGAACGCGAATACAGATGCGCCCGAGCGAGGGACAAACTTGGTCGCCGTGTCGAGTATCCCGGATGAATTGCGAGAATCAATTGAAACGACAAAGCGACAATCGTGGACCTATGCCCCGATTGTCTTTCTCGACGGGCGAACCACGCCCGGTCTCATAGTGGGTGCTCCGCTTACCGTTCCAACCGTTGGCCCTTATGAGTTGTATTACCTGTTCAATCTTGATCAGGAACAAGAAACCCTTGATCTAGTGTCGAGTGCCGTCTTGGGTGCCGGAATCATCTTGGTGATCTTGGTTGCTGGCGTAACCTTGCTGGTTACTCGACAGGTGGTCGTCCCGGTGCGTGAAGCAGCTCGAATTGCAAGGCGTTTTTCTTCGGGGAAATTGAATGAACGCATGCAGGTGAAAAAAGAAGACGATCTTGCTCAACTTGCGACCTCATTTAATGAGATGGCGCAGAATCTGGCCATGCAGATTCGGCAATTGGAGGAACTTTCACTTCTCCAGCAGAGATTCGTCTCGGACGTATCCCATGAATTGCGCACGCCGTTAACGACCATCCGCATGGCAGCCGACGTAATGTATGAAGATCGTGGAG
>Ga0129324_10000458_pt1 | contig 29804 bp, 24 predicted proteins | sample CPBDNA_7_FD_96879 | JGI IMG/M metagenome (GOLD analysis project Ga0129324, IMG submission 96879) | Freshwater to marine salinity gradient microbial communities from Chesapeake Bay, USA - CPBay_Spr_15_0.2_DNA | ecosystem: Environmental > Aquatic > Marine > Coastal | place: USA: Chesapeake Bay...
GCATCATTTGATTGCGCTTTTACAGTTAAATGCCAATTGACTTTTTTCCAAGCAATCACTTCTTCTTCTAATAGATAGCTAGTCTGAGGATGCGATTTTCGCCAGCTATCCAACACTGTCAGTATCATTTCACCAGCGTTAAACTGCAAATCTGCAATGCCACTTAGTGTAGGCTTATTACGGGAGTGACACAAAATGACAGCCAACCGTAAGCAGCTAAGTGAAATAATCAATTGTTCATCCACCAATGATAAATCAAGCTTTTTCAGTTTACCGCGTTGCGCAAGCACCAGTAAACTTAAACGATGTAACTCGCTTTGTGAAAACCCCATTAATTCAGTGTGATCTAAGATATAAGCGCCATGCACATGGGAGGCGCCATGTGCGATTAAAGCACCAATTTCATGACATTCTGCAGCCCATCTGAGCAGCCTTCTTTGTTTCTTAATTTCGGATTTCTTAAGCTTTAAATTACCAATCAGGCGGTCAAACAAATAAAGGGCAGCTTCTTTCACATTGTCTGCTTGCCTAGCATCGACTGGGAATCGTCTGAGCAACCAATCAACAGAGGCCTCTTTGGTATAGAGCAAGCCATCACTCGCTTCAGCAGCCATGTCATAAAACAAGCCATGCCTCAGGGCGCCGCGTGCAACATACAGCTTTTCAATTTTTAATATCTGAAAAACCGCACGTAGAATACTCAAGCCTCCACCAATGACGGCATTACGCTCCTCTTTTAAACCGTCTAACTTCAAACGACTGGCCTGCTTAGCTTTAACTAATTCTTTGCGTAACCAGTCTAAGCCGTCTTGCGTAATGACGCCTTCTGGAAAGCCTGCCAATGCCAACACATCTCCGACGGCACCTACGGTGCCAGAAGCACCGTATGCCATGTCCCAATACTGAGCGGCATAAGGGCGAGTCACCACGTCTAAAAACGATGCAGCTGCGACTTCTGCTCGGCTCAAACTCTTCTCAGTAAGTTCACCATCAGGAAAATACTTTAACGACCAAGAAACCGAACCCACCCGTAGCGATTCAGTTTTTAGCGTGTCAAAGTGCTTACCCAATACAAACTCTGTTGATCGGCCACCAATATCAATCACTAAGCGACGTTCGTCCGACTGTGGTAAAAAATGGCTGACACCCTGATAAATCAAGCGGGCTTCTTCTACCCCTGAGACGACTTCTATTTTGTAGCCTAAGGCTTTTTGCGCTAGCTCAATAAAGAAGTCTCGGTTCCTCGCTTCTCTTAAGGTTTGAGTAGCGACTGCACGAACATTCTGTTCAGGAAAGCCTTTTAAAGCCTCGCCAAATCGCTCTAAACATTTCACGCCACGCGCTAAAGCATTTGCATTTAGATTGCGATTTTCATCCAAATCCCCACCCTGTCTAACGGCTTCTTTGATATAGTCAATACGTTGAATTTGCCCACCGACATAATGAGCGATTTCCAATCTAAAACTGTTTGACCCTAAATCAACAGCAGCAAGTAGCGTCTCTGCGCCTATCCTATCTTTATCCATATTGCCTTTATAGCATAGATGAAATAAACCTGATGTGGCTCGGCAAAAAAATAATTAAAATACCGAAATAAACTCCGAATCTGTTTTAAGTCATATGCTGCCGTCGCTCATCGTCAATACCAACATTAGACGTCTTTTACGCCATGAAGTCAGTTGGGTTCATTGATGACACCACACCAGCAGACGATCAAGCATTAAGCTCGGCCTGACCGCGTTTATGTACTTTGTTTTTCCACAACATCAGCGATATCTTGCGCCAGCTGTTGGACCAAGCTTGCGTCTTGACCTTCAACCATGACTCTGATTTTTGGCTCCGTGCCAGAAGCGCGTAATAGTACTCGTCCAGCCTCTTTTAATTTGGCTTCGGCTTGTTTAACCGCAGTCTGAATCTCTGCTTGTTGCAAGTCTAGCTTTTGTTGAGTCGTGACATTAATCAGGACCTGCGGATATAGTGGTAATGCTTGACCCATTTGGGCCAACGTTTGGCCACTTTGTTTAAGCGCATATAACACTTGCAAAGCAGCAATAATCGCATCTCCACTGCTATGTTTATCAAGTGTTAAAATATGGCCCGAATTTTCACCACCTAGTTGCCAATTTTTCTCTTTCAATAATTCCAATACATAGCGGTCGCCCACATTAGCACGGGCAAACGGGATTTGATGTTTCTGCAAAGCATGTTCTAAAGCAAGATTAGTCATGAGCGTTCCAGCAACGCCGCCTTTTAACTTGCCTTTGGCATACAAACCTAATGCAATTATATAAAGCAATTGATCGCCATCTAACAATTGGCCATTGGCATCAACCATCAGTACCCGGTCACCATCACCATCAAAGGCAATACCTAAATCAGCCTGATATTCAACTACCGCTTTTTGCAAGGCTTGCGGGTGAGTAGAGCCGACATTTAAATTAATATTCAGTCCATTTGGCTGATTACCAATGGCAATCACTTCAGCTCCCAACTCATGAAAAACAGGTGGCGCCACATGGTAGGTAGCCCCATGCGCGCAATCCAACACCATTTTTAATCCGCGTAAGTCCATGTTGTTGGGAAAAGTGCTTTTACAAAACTCAATATAGCGACCAGCTGCATCATCAATTCGTTTAGCCTTGCCTAGCTTAGCTGAGTCCATCACTTGCATCGGCTTATCTAACTCACCTTCGATCGCATACTCAATCTCATCACCTAGCTTTTCTCCTTCACTTGAAAAAAACTTAATGCCGTTATCATCGTAAGGATTATGAGAAGCTGAAATCACAATACCTGCTTGCGCACGTAAAGCACGCGTTAAATAGGCAATTGCGGGTGTTGGCATTGGTCCAGTTAATAGTGTATTAACACCTGCAGCAGTTAGTCCAGCCTCTAATGCGGCTTCTAACATATAGCCAGAAATGCGTGAATCTTTACCAATCAGAACCGTCGGGTGCGCACCTTTGGCTAAATTACTTGGTAGTCCAACAAAAACACGCCCTGCAGCGTAACCTAAGCGCATGACAAAATCGGGTGTAATAGGATACTCCCCTACTTTTCCGCGAATGCCATCAGTACCGAAATATTGTTTAGCCATCTGTTAGTTCTTTCTACTAATCATAGTGTTAAGTATCGGTCATTTCATTTAAACGATTGTCAACGATAGCCGAAACGACTTTTAACGCTTCTACAGTTGCTTTGACATCGTGTACGCGTAACATGCTTGCACCCTTCATGGCTGAAACAGTAGCGGCAGCGATACTGGCATATAAGCGAGCATCGACCTCTTGGCCAGTCATCTGACCTAACACGGATTTACGCGACAACCCAGCTAGTAGCGGCACACCGTGATGAACAATGCGCTCAAGTTGTTGAATTAATGTAATGTTATGCGCCCTGGTTTTACCAAAACCAAACCCTGGGTCGATTAATAATCGGTTTGATGTAATGCCTGCCTGTTCACACGCATGAACACGAGCTAATAAGAAATCAGTCACCTCTTTAACCACGTCTTGATAATGTGGGTTTTGTTGCATGGTTTGCGGGGTCCCTTGCATATGCATTAAGCACACCCCAACCTGTGTTGCTGCCACTACTTCAATAGCGCCTTCTTCTTGTAAGGCTCTTACATCGTTCACCATACTTGCACCCGCAGCAATGGCGCTTTGCATCACCGCTGGTTTATAAGTGTCAATCGAAATTGGAATATGAATATGGTTAGCGATTAGTGCTTCAATAACGGGAATCACGCGGTCAAGCTCTTGCTGCAGACTCACTGGAGTCGCATTAGGACGCGTGGATTCTCCACCAATATCGAGCACATCAGCACCTTCATCGATTAAAGTCATTGCATGCGCAACCGCGGCATCCACATGGGTAAAATGGCCGCCATCCGAGAAGGAATCAGGCGTCACATTCAAAATACCCATCACGCGAGGGCGAGTCAAATCTAGCTTAAATTGTCCGCAATGTAGCATCATAAAATATAAAGGCCGACTAAATTAAGTTAGTCAGCCTCTATTTTAACCCATGCCTGTTACTGCATTACGTTTTGTTTTACTCTTTCTTTGCTGTCGGTTGTGGCTTAGGATTAACCGTGTTTCCTGAGCTACCACCATTATTTGTCGGTTTAATCGATGATTGCTTTGGTTTTGGCTCTCTGACTGGCAATCCAGCCATAATGTCATTAATTTGATCCGCATCAATCGTTTCAAACTCCATCAAGGCAGCGGTCATCGCTTCTACTTTATCACGATTACCTTCTAACAATTGACGAGCAATTGCGTATTGTTCATCAAGAATACGTCGTATTTCCGCATCCACTTTTTGTTGTGTCGCTTCAGAAACCGTCTTTGCACTCATGCTACCAAAGAAAGAGTCTTGTTCATCGCCTGCATAGACCATGGTACCTAGGGCGTCACTCATACCGTACTTCGTCACCATATCTCTTGCTAACTTAGTTGCACGTTCAAAGTCGTTTGAAGCACCTGTCGACATCTGATTAACAAAAACCTCTTCTGCAATACGTCCGCCAAATAATATTGAAATCTCTTCCAACATTTTGACTTTATAGTTACTAATACGATCAAACTCAGGCAACTGCCAAGTTAAGCCTAAGGCCCATCCGCGCGGCATAATGGTGACTTTGTGTACAGGGTCAGCATGAGGTAACAGTTTTGCAACAACCGCATGTCCAGATTCATGGTAAGCGGTGTTGCGACGTTCTTCTTCACGCATGACCATTGAGCGACGCTCAGGACCCATAAAAATTTTGTCTTTAGCATCCTCAAAATCAGCCATATCAACGGTGCGCTTATTGCGCCTAGCCGCAAACAAGGCTGCCTCATTAACCAGATTGGCCAAATCCGCACCACTCATGCCAGGCGTACCACGTGCCAGGATATCGGCTTTCACATCTGGATCAATCGGCACTTTACGCATATGCACTAATAAAATTTGCTCGCGACCTTTAATATCAGGCAAACCAACCATCACTTGACGATCAAAACGGCCAGGACGGAGTAAGGCTTTGTCTAGAACATCAGCACGGTTGGTTGCCGCAATCACAATCACACCCGAACTAGCTTCAAAACCATCCATTTCAACTAGCATTTGGTTTAGGGTTTGCTCTCGCTCATCATTACCACCACCAGTACCAGATCCACGGCTACGACCTACGGCATCAATCTCATCAATAAAGATAATACAGGGCGAGTTTTTCTTCGCTGTCTCAAACATATCACGCACGCGAGAAGCACCAACACCGACAAACATTTCCACAAAATCAGAGCCAGAAATCGTAAAGAATGGAACCTTAGCCTCACCCGCAATGGCTCTGGCCAACAGCGTTTTACCCGTTCCTGGCGGGCCAACCATTAAAACGCCACGCGGAATACGCCCACCTAATTTTTGAAACTTGCTGGGATCGCGCAGAAAATCGACTAACTCAGTAACCTCTTCTTTTGCTTCATCGCATCCAGCGACATCGGCAAAAGTAGTTTGATTGTTACTTTCATCTAGTTGGCGAGCTTTACTTTTACCAAAGGAAAATGGGCTACCGCCTTTACCACCACCTTGCATTTGGCGCATAAAGAAAATCCAAACGCCAATCAATAAAATCATGGGGAACCACGACATTAAAATCTCAAGTAATAATGATCGCTTTTCTTCAGCCTTTGCTTCCACTTCAACATTGTATTTTAATAAGTCGCTCACCATCCATAAGTCGCTTGGAGCATAAGTACTAAAAGGCGTATTATCCCTAGTCACGCCATGAATGACGCGCCCATCAATCTGAACCTTTTTTACTTTACCCTTTTTCACATTATCCATAAACTGTGAATAAACAAGCTGCTCGCCTGCTTGATTAGGATTACCAAACTGCTGAAAAACAGTCATCAAGATGAGTGCAACAGCAACCCAAATGGCAATATTTTTTGCGATATTATTCACTAACTTTTTCCTTTTTTAACTTGGCCTTTTTGTATTCAACAACGACCAGCGCAAGAGACTACAACCTAATCCTAAACACCTTATTTACGCCCTAAGCCAAGCAAATAAGTTTCACTGCTTCGCCCTCTAGAGGCTTTTGGCTTTCTGGTCACTACTTTATCAAACTCGGAGCGCATACGCTTAATGATATCGTCAAAACCCGTTCCAATAAAAACTTTGACCAGAAAATTACCCCCTGGTTTCAACCGATCCTGACTAAATTCTAAAGCTAACTCCGTTAGGTAAAGTGCACCAGCCTGGTCGGCGTCTTTGACTCCACTAATATTGGGGGCCATATCCGCAATCACAAGGTCAACTGGCTTATTATTTAACTTTTCTTCCAACTCTCTCAACACACTCTCTTCACGAAAGTCACCTTGAATAAACTCTACACCTGCAATGGGGTGCATGTCCAATAAATCCAGCCCAATAATACGACCCTGGCCTTTTAGCCGTTGCTGTACCACTTGGCACCAACTGCCTGGCGCCGCACCTAAGTCAACAACAGTCATCCCTGGCTTAATCAGCCTATCTTTGTCATCAATCTCGATTAATTTATAAGCTGCGCGCGCACGGTAGCCTTCTTTTTGCGCCCGTTTCACAAACGCATCATTCAGATGCTCATGCATCCATGCTTTACTTCGACTGCTAAGCTTCATGTTTATTATATGAATTCATGATAAAATCCACCCCATCTATTGTTCCGAAAAACATGCCAATTCATGAAATTAAATCCAAAACAAATTAGTCATTTACGTGGTCTAGCCCACAGTTTAAGCCCAGTCGTGATGATTGGGAACCAAGGTCTAACGGATAACATCATTAAAGAAGTTGAAGTTAGCCTTAACGCGCATGAGCTCATCAAAATAAAAGTAGCTGGCGACGATCGAGATGCTCGCAAAGCCATCTATCAATCGATTTGTGATAGCACAAATGCGATTGGCATTCATCATATTGGGAAGCAATTAGTGTTCTATCGCGCCAGCGATACCATTAAAGAAAAGAATAAAATTCATATTCCTAAACTGTAGCCAGTTCAATTTGCCTACTGTTTAGAATTAACGCAACGCCTAGTAGGCATTCAATTAAGTAAATCGCACCAGAAATACCATGCCAAACAGCAAACTGTCTAGCGTTAGCACTTAGCATGACAGCGACTGGAAAAACCTCAGCTTTTAATTGAGCCAAATGGGATTGAACACCAAAATAACCAATCAAAATTAGTACTAACATCAAACTAATTATCCATACGTAAGGTTGCTTAATACTACGCGCGCCATGCATGAACCAATGGGCCAGCAACAAAAAAGTGGCAATTGCAATACCCATATAACTCACCGTTGCAAATAATTGCCCAGCAACCTCGCCCGCCAATGATCTATCAATTATCCCATCAAACAAAATGCTCGCTGTCAGCCCAGTCATCCAAAGACTGCCGACCCAAAGCGTCATTACCAACCATGAAAGCTTACGTAATAACACCTAGATATATTTCACCTCAATAATTTCACACTCTTTTACCCCACCTGGCGCAACTACTTCGGCTATATCCCCTTCCGCTTTACCGATCAAGGCACGTGCAATGGGTGAGGCAACTGAAATCTTACCATTCTTGATATCGGCTTCATCTTCACCAACAATCTGATAGGTCTTACTTTCCCCTGAATCGACGTCTTCAAAACAAACAGTCGCACCAAAAACCACACGACCTTCTGCATTGAGCGTTACTGGGTCAATGATTTGCAAATTAGATAATTTACTCTCTAATTCGGCAATCCTGCCCTCAATAAAACTTTGCTTTTCCTTCGCGGCTTCATATTCTGCGTTTTCAGACAAATCCCCTTGCGCTCGCGCTTCAGCAATCGCCTGAATGACATTCGGTCTATCCTCCGATCTTAAACGCTGTAGCTCAGCTTTAAGCAACTCGGCGCCACGCACCGTAACTGGAACTTGATTACCTGCCATACTTCATACCTTTTATAAAAAAACAAACCACACTCACCCGAGCGTGGTTTGACATGTCTACGATTAACTTAGTTTATTTTACACAAGCTTTTTATGCAAGTCTTGTATAGACTCTACTTGTAGCTCTTGCATATGCGCCATGCCGATACAAGCCGCTTTTGCACCAGCTATGGTTGTGTAGTAGGTCACTTTATTTTGTAAAGCACTGTGACGAATCTCATAGGAATCAGCAACTGCTTTTTTATCTTCAGTTACATTGACAATAAAATCAATTTCATTATTCTTTATCATATCAACGATATGCGGGCGACCTTCTGCTACTTTGTTGACTGGTTTTACTGTCAATCCATTTTCAACCAATACTCTTGCAGTCCCTTTTGTTGCAACCAGCTCAAAACCAAGCTTAGCTAAATCTTGTGCAATATCCAATACATTCAAATGATCTTCATTTCGTACGCTAATAAAAGCCTTACCACCTTGCGGCAATTTAACTGAGGCGCCCAATTGCGACTTCACAAAAGCTTCTGCAAACGTGCTACCCACACCCATTACTTCACCAGTTGATTTCATTTCTGGTCCTAAAATCGTATCCACACCTGGGAATTTAATAAATGGGAAAACCGCTTCTTTAACTGAGTAATACGGTGGAATCACTTCTGCCGTCACCCCTTGGAACTTCAGAGTTTGTCCCGCCATACAACGCGCTGCTATTTTAGCCAACTGTAAACCACAAGCTTTAGACACAAACGGGACTGTACGAGAGGCACGTGGATTCACTTCTAACACATATACTGTTGCTCCTTGAATGGCAAACTGCACATTCATTAAACCTTTCACACCCAGTGCTTTAGCCATTTGAACCGTTTGTGTCCGCAGCTCATCTTGCAGGGCTGCACTTAAGCTATACGGAGGTAAGGAACAAGCCGAATCACCTGAATGGACACCTGCTTGTTCAATATGCTGCATAATGCCGCCAATTAAGACATCTTCCCCATCACAAATCGCATCGACATCAATCTCTAAGGCATCATTTAAGAAGCGATCAAGCAAGACTGGTGAATCGTTAGATACCTTAACGGCCTCTCGCATATAGCGTTCTAACTGGCTTTTCTCGTGGACAATTTCCATCGCACGACCACCCAATACATAGCTAGGACGCACAACGAGTGGATAACCAATTTCTTCGGCCAAGCGTAGCGCTTCTTCTGGTGCTCGTGCTGTACGGTTGGGCGGCTGTTTTAGTTTCAGTTCACTCAACATTTTCTGGAAACGTTCTCGGTCTTCTGCACGGTCAATCGCATCTGGTGTAGTGCCGATAATCGGCACACCTGCTTTTTCTAACGCACGAGCCAATTTTAATGGCGTCTGACCGCCGTACTGGACAATCACTCCCTCTGGCTTCTCAAGATGAACAATTTCTAACACATCCTCCAACGTGACTGGCTCAAAATACAAACGGTCAGAAGTGTCATAGTCCGTTGAAACGGTTTCAGGATTGCAGTTCACCATGATCGTTTCATAACCATCATCACGCATCGCAAAAGCCGCATGCACACAGCAGTAATCAAACTCAATCCCTTGCCCAATACGGTTGGGACCACCTCCAAGCACCATGATTTTTTTATTATCAGTAGGGTTGGATTCGCACTCTTCTGCGTAAGTTGAATACATATAAGCGGTATTTGTTGCAAACTCTGCCGCGCAGGTATCCACACGTTTATAAACAGGACGCACATTAAGTGCTTGACGATAAGCACGCACCGCATGTTGGTCTGTATCTAATAACTTGGCTAAGCGCTTATCTGAAAATCCAGCTCGCTTGAGTTGATACATTGCATTTTTATCTAAGTCAGCAATGTGCTTGCCCTCTAGCATCTTCTCCTGAATGATTAAATCTTCAATTTGCGCCAAGAACCAAGGGTCTATTTTACAAATGTTGAAGATTTGTTTGGCGCTCATGCCCATTCTGAAGGCATCGCCCAAATACCAGATACGTTCTGACCTTGGCTCACCAAGTTCTTTAGCAATCACGTCTATGTCTGTGGTAAGAGAATCCAATCCATCTACGCCGACCTCTAAACCACGTAATGCTTTTTGGAATGACTCTTGAAAGCTACCACCTATGGCCATCACCTCACCAACAGACTTCATCTGCGTAGTCAAACGACTATCCGCTTGAGGGAATTTCTCAAAGGCAAAACGCGGGATTTTTGTGACCACGTAATCAATAGACGGCTCAAACGAAGCTGGCGTTTGACCACCCGTAATATCATTCTTCAATTCGTCTAAGGTATAACCAACAGCCAACTTAGCTGCCACTTTCGCAATAGGGAAACCCGTTGCTTTTGAAGCCAACGCAGATGAACGTGAAACGCGTGGATTCATCTCAATAACAATCATACGACCATCATCTGGATTAATCGCGAATTGTACGTTTGAACCACCAGTATCAACACCGATTTCACGCAATACCGCCAAGGAGGCATTACGCATAATTTGATACTCTTTATCCGTCAACGTTTGTGCTGGAGCAACCGTAATCGAATCGCCTGTGTGCACACCCATGGGGTCTAAGTTTTCGATAGAGCAAATAATAATGCAGTTATCCGCAGAATCACGGACCACTTCCATTTCATACTCTTTCCAACCAAGCATGGACTCTTCAATTAATAACTCATTTGTTGGTGAAGCTTCCAAACCGCGTTCACAGATTTCCATAAACTCTTCACGGTTGTACGCAATACCGCCGCCACTGCCACCCATGGTAAAAGAAGGACGAATAATCGCAGGAAAACCAATATTAGCTTGTACTTGCAAGGCTTCTTCCATACTGTGCGCAATTGCCGAGCGAGCAGAACCTAAACCGATTTTGGTCATGGCTTCTTTAAACTTCTGTCTATCTTCAGCTTTATCAATCGCTTCTTTAGAAGCGCCAATCATTTCAACATTATATTTAGCCAAAACGCCATGTTTGTCTAAATCCAATGCACAATTAAGCGCCGTCTGACCACCCATGGTCGGCAATAAAGCATCTGGTCTCTCTTTAGCAATAATCTTTTCAACCACTTGCCAGCTAATAGGCTCAATATAAGTTGCATCGGCCATTTCTGGGTCAGTCATAATCGTGGCTGGATTAGAGTTTACCAAAATAACGCGGTAGCCTTCTTCACGCAAAGCTTTACAAGCCTGTGCACCAGAGTAATCGAACTCACATGCTTGCCCAATCACAATCGGGCCTGCACCAATAATTAAGATGGATTGAATATCTGTACGCTTAGCCATTAGCCAGCCTTCCTTTCTTGCATCATGCTAATGAAGCGATCAAACAAATAAGACATTTCTGTAGGTCCTGGGCTCGCCTCAGGATGCCCTTGAAAACTAAAAGCTGGCTTGTCCGTGCGAGCAATACCTTGCAAACTGCCATCAAACAAAGAAACATGGGTAGTTTTAATCGTGGCAGGCAGGCTTGCCGCATCAACAGCAAAACCATGATTTTGGCTAGTGATATACACACGCATGTTCTCAACATCTTGCACTGGATGATTGGCACCATGATGTCCAAACTTCATTTTAACGGTTTTAGCACCACTGGCTAAGGCCAACAGCTGATGACCTAAACAAATCCCAAACATTGGCAAGTCGGCATCCAAAAGAGTCTGAATGGTATGAATCGCATAGTCACACGGCTCAGGGTCACCTGGCCCATTGGACAAGAAAATTCCATCAGGCTGATAACGCAAGGCCTCTTCTGCAGTTGCTTGCGCTGGTAACACTGTCACTTTACATCCGCGAGCAACCAACATGCGCAAGATATTGCTTTTCACGCCATAATCAAATGCCACCACATGATAAGTTTTAGCATTTGGAGCAACAAAGCCTTCACCTAGCTGCCATTCACCTTCGGTATATTCATAAGCCGCTCTACAAGTGACCTCCTTTGCTAAATCCATTCCAGCTAAACCTGGAAATGCTTTTGCTAATAGCAAGGCCTTATCGGCATCATCACCGACTAATATACAAGCTGCTTGCGCCCCTTTTTCTCTAAGGATTCGGGTTAATCTTCTAGTATCAATATCGGCAATTGCCACAATGTGATTTTGCGTTAAGTAATCCGACAGCGTCTGCTCACTTCGAAAACTACTCACCAATAAAGGCAAATCTCGAATCACCAAACCTGCTGCACAGACTTGACCTGACTCTGTATCCTCCTGATTCACACCAACATTACCGATGTGCGGATAAGTAAGCGTAACAATCTGTTTGGTGTAGGAAGGGTCTGTGAGTATTTCCTGATAACCCGTCATTGAAGTATTAAAAACGACTTCTCCAACAGTCTGGCCTGAAGCGCCAATTGATGTGCCTTTAAACACCGTTCCATCTGCTAACACGAGTATTGCTGGTGTCTTTTCTACAGGGCGCGTTTGCGACAATTTTGGCTCCTTAAATAATCAGTTTCATTTTTTCGCGCACGTTGCAGCACATAATCAGCTATGCTGGCGCTAGACATGCAAAACGGGAAAAGTAAACTACTCTTCCCGTTTCAAGAATTGCCGAATTATAGCGGGATTAGCGCTTTCTTTCAAGCATATAGATTGGTTGAAAATGGTAATCTTTTAACATCCATTACGCTCCAACCGCTCCAACCAACCTAAGTCGCTACCCCAAGTCCCAACCCCAACATCCTCCTCTGTTGCCACTGATTTTACCGCTTTAACTCATACCAGCCAGCACACAAAGACTACCAGTACAGCAGGCTACCGGCAATGCTTAAGCTAAATGGCCTCATCTATCGTTGCAATAGGCCTATTTAAAACCAAGCACATCGCGCATATCAAAAAGACCAGATTTTTTATCCGACAAGAACTTAGCTGCTCGCAAAGCACCCAAGGCAAAAGTGGCGCGACTGCTCGCTTTGTGGGTAATTTCTATACGTTCTCCAGTACCAGCATAAATCACCGTGTGATCACCCACCACATCCCCACCACGCAGGGTAGCAAAACCAATTTTGCCTGCCTCTCGCTCGCCCGTCACGCCTTCGCGCGCATAAACGGCACAATCTTTTAAATCCTGCCCCAAACCCTGCGCCGCCGCCTCACCTAAGCGTAAAGCAGTACCGGAAGGCGCATCTACTTTATGCCTGTGATGCATTTCCACCACTTCAATATCGTAACCTTCATTGAGCACTTTAGCTGCCTGCTCCACCAAATTAATCAGCAATGTCACCCCAACACTCATATTGGGCGCAAACACAATCGCGTTTTGTTGCGATGCTGCTTCAATCATTGCTTTTTCAAGTTCAGTAAAACCTGTTGTACCAATCACCATCTGAACGCCAGCCAACTGACAAGCGGCTAAATACTGCATAGCCGCTTCTGGCCGCGTAAAATCAACCAACACATCAGCACCATGCAGTGCTGCGCTTAAATCACTCGTCACTTTAACCCCAGATACTAGACCAAACTGCGCGCCAGCATCCTGTCCAATCAAAGCACTCCCTGAACGGTCAATCGCCGCATGTAAAGTGAGCGCCTCATCAGCAAACACACCTTCCAACAATGCAACACCCATACGGCCCGAAACACCTGTAATTACAACGTTTGTTTTCATACTCTATTAAAAACCTATTATTTCTAATGCACGTTCAAAAAAGCTCGGATCCTCCTCGTAGGGTAGCAAGCCTTCACCCGGCTTGTACTCACGCGGCTTAACCAGCACTGGTCGCGCTACTTCAGCGGAAGATTTTATCGCACCAGGCGTTGCTTGCTTGCCAATGACAGGTGGTGCTGGAATAACTGTTTGTTTAGGGGCAATCACCACGCCAGACTTAGCATTAACAACTGGCGGCGCCTGAATCATCATTTTTTTCGGCATATCCAATTTTTTCGATTCTTCCACCACGGGCGTCGACTGTTCAACAGCTTCTTGACGCACAAGAGCAACGTCATCTTTGACGGTTTCAACCGCCTGTTCTAACGGCGCAACCTCAAGCGATTCCACCTTAGCTTCTTCCACCTTAGCTTCTTCCACTTTAGCTTCTTCCACTTTAGCTTCTTCCACTTTAGCTGTCTCAGGCGCAATTACTTCCGCTTGTGTAGCCTCAACTTTAGGCGCTGGCAAGGGCGCATCCGCGCTCTGTTCTTTCACATCGGCGACCACAGGCGCATCAACCTTGATATCTGGCTTAATGCTGCTACCTGCTTGCTGCATTAAGGCATCAATATCAGTACCTTCTGGCACAACATCACCGCGAACGCGCGCTAAAGAGTCACCTTCAAAGTCTAAGATCACACGATGTTGATTAATGATCTTCCCTTGCTTGCGAAATTGGTAAAAATAATCCCAGCGATTGGTATGAAAACTGTCGACCAATAAAGGCGTCCCCATGATAAACTGGACTTGAGATTTACTCATTCCAGGACGCAGTTTAAGCAGCATATCCGATGTGATTACATTCCCTTGTTGAATATCCATCTTAAAAGACTTAACAGCTGGCAAGCTGGACCCGCAACCAACAGTCGCCAATGCCAACAAAAGTGTGAATATTCTGATTACTGCATGCATAGTTTTGATCGTTTTATTATGTTAAAGAAGACATATGGCTAAATTGTCGTTAATATAACACGATGGTGATAAGCCTAAAACTAAAAAGTTTGAGAAACGAGATAAACAATGCATGATCAAAAAGATTTACGAAACGCTGGATTAAAAGCGACATTACCTAGATTAAAAATTCTAGAGCTATTTGAAAAAAGCGATGAGCGCCACATGTCTGCTGAAGATGTCTACAAAATCCTGCTTAACGCTGGTGATGATGTTGGTCTAGCTACGGTCTATCGCGTGCTAACTCAATTTGAAGATGCTGGCCTATTAGTCCGCCATCATTTTGAGAGTGGCAAAGCCGTTTTTGAACTCAATAAAGGCGACCATCACGACCATATCGTTTGCGTCAAATGTGGCATTGTAAAAGAGTTTTATGATGCTGAAATTGAGCGCAGACAAAAAGAGGCTGCACAGTCACACGGCTTTACGATGCAAGAACATTCACTGATGATTTATGGTCTCTGTGAGCAGTGTCGCTAAATCGAAAGATTCAGATGGCGGCTTAATCATCATCAATATTGAGGCGGGTTTGTAGATGCGATATTTATCTTTCACCAAACAACCATTCCTTAGCTACCTTCAACTTACCCTTCTGTTAGCAGCATCCCTCACCATCACGGCTTGCGGTTTCAATCCAGTGACGAAAAAACGAGAATTCCAATGGATTTCAGAAGCAAAAGAAATTGCAATCAGCAAGCAAAACTACTCGCCTGCCAGGCAATCTCAAGGCGGCGATTATGTTATTGACCCAGACCTAAGCGCTTATATCTCTTACGTGGGCAAAAAATTAGCCGCAGTTTCTGACCGACCTGATTTACCTTATGAATTTGTGCTTATTAACGATTCTGTGCCGAATGCATGGGCAATGCCCGGCGGAAAAATTGCGTTCAACCGTGGCTTACTTTATGAGCTTAATAGCGAAGCGGAGTTGGCGGCTGTAATGGGCCATGAAATTGTGCATGCGGCAGCGCGCCATGGAGCTAAAAATATGGAACATGGTATTTTTTTACAAGGCGCGATGATTGCTGTTGGTATCGGCGCGCAACATACTGACTACGGCGACTTAATCGTCGGCGGCTCACAACTTGGCGCGCAACTGCTTTCCAGTCAATATGGTCGCGATGCTGAAAGTGAGTCTGATTTATATGGCATGCAATATATGAAAAAAGCGGGCTACGACCCCAGCGCCGCTGTTACGCTACAAGAAACTTTCGTGCGACTCAGTGAAGGCAAACCAAGCGATTTTATTTCTGGACTATTTGCTAGCCACCCACCCTCCCCACAACGCGTAGCAGACAACAAGATAACATTAGCCAAAATTGGTGCTGGCGGCGAGATGGGCAAGCAAATTTACGCCAAAAAAGTAGCGCACCTAAAAGCGACTAGAACGGCCTATAAAGCTTACGATGATGCCGTTGCTGCGCTTAAAAAAGGGGATACAGCTAGCGCAGCTGAACTAGCCAAAAAAGCCATCGCAGGCGAGCCGCGAGAAGCGCGTTTTCAAGAGTTACTTGGTGACATCGCTTTCACTGAAAAGAAAACAGAAGCAGCGCTTAGCTACTATGCAAAAGCCATTAAAATGCAGCCTGATTACTTTAAACCGCATATTCAAAGCGGCATCTTACTTTTCAACTCAGGTAAAAAGAAAGAAGCTGAGCCTTATCTAAAAAAAGCAAACGAGCTGCTCCCAACAGCACCAGGCCATGCTTTATTGGGTCAAATTGCTGAAGATAGAGGCGACATCAATTTAGCCTTACAACATTACCAAATTGCGACAACTTCAAACTCTGATATCGGCAAAGACGCCAATTTACGTTTAATACGTCTTGATTTCCCTCGCCATCCTAATCAATATTTACAAGCAGGCGTTGTGGCTGACAGCAGAGGTAATCTATTTGCGGTGGTGCAGAATAATGCTGCAATCGCCATTGAAGGCGTTAGTGTGAGGGTCATACAGTACGACCCTGCAAGCGGTCGCGCCATCTCGCAAAGTGGGTCCATGCGTATCCTCGGCTCAATTGCGGCTGACAATCGCGGCCAAGTCAGCACCGGGATACGCATCAGCGACCCACAACAAACAAAATTTTATAAGGTCTCCGTTGAATCGGCTAAGTTAGTTAATTAATTCTGACCAACAGCCACTAACAAGTTAAATAAGAAGGAATCAAAACATGATGCGGTTGATCAACTTTATCTTACTTTTTGTGCTCGTGACATTAATCATTTTTGCCGCCATTAATTGGCAAGCCATCGTAACACCAATGCTACTGTCCTTATTGTTTGCTAATATCGAAGCGCCGCTAGGCCTTGTTTTGCTGTCCATCACAGGTTTACTACTGTTACTGTTTTTAGGCTTTATTGTTTATATGCAATCGTCAACGCTGATGATTCGACGAAAGCTAACTAAAGCGCTTGAAGCACAACGCAAACTCGCCGATGATGCTGAAGTCTCACGAATAACTGAATTGCGTCGTTACTTAGAAACTGAACTGCAAGCCCTAAAAGTGCAAAGCACAGAAGTGCATCAACAAACAGAATCGCATCTAGCTGCATTGGAAGCCAGCGTAAAAGACTCGGTGGAAGAAACGGGTAGAACCCTGTCTGCTTATATTGGAGAGCTTGAAGATAGGATGGAAAATAAACAATAAAACATCATGTACAAAGCTCAGTCTAGTCAGCTTGGTCTAGTCAGCTTAGTCGCCACTGGCATACTAGTTAAACAGACCTAACATTTCTTTTGCATGATTGCGAGTCGCATCAGTCACCACCAAACCACCTGACATTCTAGCAATCTCCTCAATCCGTTCCTCATCGCTTAATAAATGAATATGACTGAGCGTTGTATGATCGATTTGGGTTTTAGTCACTTGCAGATGCTGCGTAGCTTGGGCAGCCACTTGAGCTAAGTGGGTAATCACTAATACTTGACGATTTTCGCCTAATTGTTTGAGTAGCTTACCAACGACTTCGGCCACACCACCGCCAATCCCAACATCGACTTCATCGAAAATCATACACGGCACACTACCTTGTGCGGCGGTAGTGACGTGAAGTGCAAGACTAATCCGCGACAATTCACCACCTGATGCCACTTTGCTAAGTGGTCGTGGCTCAACACCCGCATGCCCAGCCACTAAGAAAAGGGCTTGCTCTAAGCCATTGGTTGATGGTTCACATGGCTCCAGTGCCACTTTGAATTGACCACCACTCAGGGATAAACGCTGCATTTCTTCACTAATTTTGGTACCTAACTCTTGAGATGCTTGTTGACGCGCATCACTTAAGATTTTCGCCGATTCCATATATTGGGTTAATGCGGCTTCAACCTGTTTTGCCAGCTCACCATCATTAGCAAAAGTCGCCAATTCGGTCATACGGGCTTCCCATTCACCCTGCAACTCAGGCAAAACTTCAGGTCGCACACGGTATTTACGCGCGACCCCGTGCACAGCTTGTATGCGACTTTCAACTTCGACTAAGCGTTCAGGATCCAGATCATCACGTTGCAGATACCGATTTAAACTACGACTGGCTTCTTGCAATTGAATAACCGCGGAGTCTATGGTCTCTGCGGCTTCTTTTAATTCACTATCTAATTCAACTAATCCAGATAATTTCTGTTGTGCTTGTGCCAACATAGATAAAGCATCTGGCTCACCATTGTTGATTAAGTGCAAGCTAGCTTCAACACCAGCAACCAACTCAGCACTATTACTTAATCGACTGTGTTCCAACTGTAAGGCTTCCCACTCGTCCGCGGCAAAATTTAACTGTGATAATTCTCGGGTTTTGTCTCGCAACTCAGCCAATTCATCCGCATAGGCAGCCGCATTTTTTGCTATGGCCACTTGTTGCAAGTGTAATTTGTGCCAGATTTGATAATATTCTGCGACCTGTTTAACTAAAACACTGCTGCCTGAAAAAGCATCTAAGATAGCGCGCTGTGTACTCACATTCAACAACGAGTGATGAGCATTCTGACTATAGAGGTCGACCAAGCAATCCCCTAGCGCTTTTAATTGCCCTACCGTTGCTGCAGCACCATTAATAAAGCCGCGGCTGCGTCCATCACTATAAATGACACGACGCAAAATCAAATCATCCTCCACCTCTATATCATTTTCATTCAACCAGGCTTTTGCCTCTTGATTTTGATGAACAGCAACTGTGAGGCTAATATCCGCTTTATCACAACCACGGCGAATGACTTCACCATCGTTACGCGCACCAAGCGCTAAAGATAAAGCATCAATCAAAATGGATTTACCCGCACCCGTTTCACCTGTGAGCGTGGTAAAGCCTTGGCTAAACTCCAAGTCTAGCTTTTCAACAATAACAAAATTTCGGATAGATAAAGCTTGTAGCATAATGAATGTTCAGTGTTTTTCTATTGTTAAAGTCAGAACGCATCATCTGAGGTGATACGTGTTTACAGTTAAAAACAGCAATCGGATGCTGTTATTGTAAGTCATGCATGCTGATTATTTAGCCCCAATTTAGTTTGTTTCGCAACATCTCATAATAACAATATTCTCTAGGATGCAACAGCGTCACGCTCTCTAATGCACGTTCCACTCTGACACAATCCCCTAATGCTAAGTCTAACTGGGACTGCCCATCAAAACTAATCGCGGCATGGTCAACTTGCACAACGGCAATTTCAATTTTGACATGACTATTCACCGTTAATGGTCGGTTACTCAGCGTATGTGGGCAAATGGGCACCAGCGCAATCGCATCCAAACCAGGATGCAATATTGGGCCGCCAGCGGAAAGTGCGTAAGCCGTCGTTCCTGTTGGCGTACTCACAATCAAGCCATCTGCACGCTGTTTATGGATAAATTTGCCATCTATAGTCACTTCTAACTCGATTAAACGGAGTCCACTTTTTAATACAATATCGTTAAATGCATGGTCTTGTAGGATGGTTTTACCACCCCTTATCACACTAGCATTCAACATCATCCTTGCTTCAGTTTGATGTTCTCCCGTCAAAATCGCGTCGACAGATTGCAACATCTCTTCAGCACGCAAATCGGTTAAAAAACCGAAATGACCGCGATTAATACCAACCAAAGGCACTGAGCTCTTTTTGAGCGCACGTGCGGCACTTAGCATGGTGCCGTCGCCGCCCATCACAATCACTAAATCCGCGCGCTGATCAATATCATCAAGTGATACCGTCTTAAAATCGTTAATCTGCGCATGTTCTGCCGTACGACTTTCAAACAAGACTTGTATACTTTTAGCCTGTAAATGCTGCGCCAAATCGACTAAATCTTTGCGCATTAACTGCACTGCAGATTCGCGCATAAATTTGCCGATAATGACAATGGTATTAAATTGTGTTTGCATGTCTGAATTTAATCACAGATAAGCCATTACAACCAGTAGCAACTGCGCACTAAATCAGGCAAAATACTAAATCAGTGTCCCAAGGGAAAAAATTCAGTTGGACGAACGCGCGCAAATATTATTAAAAACCTTAATTGAGCATTACGTCAGTGATGGACAACCCATGGGTTCAACCGCACTTTTACAACATTCTGGCTTAAATTTAAGCTCGGCAACCATTCGTAATATCATGAGTGACTTAGAAGCGCTCGGCTTTGTCGCCAGCCCGCATACGTCGGCTGGACGCATCCCAACCCAACAAGGCTATCGTTTCTTTGTCGATTCATTGCTCAGTGTTCAACCGCTCGCATCAAAACAAATCCAACAACTGGAAAACACCTTAAATTCAACCAATCAACAAGAACTGATAAAAGCAGCGGCGGATGTTCTTTCTGAATTAACTCAGTTTGCTGGCATTATCCTGATTCCAAAAAGAAAAGCTTTGGTCTTTAAGCATTTAGAATTTATGCCGCTATCCGAAAAGCGTATTCTAGTGATTATCGTTGCCACTGACGGCAGCGTACAAAACCGTATTATTTTAAGTGACAAACCCTATTCAGCCTCTGAGTTAACGCAAGCAAGCCAGTTTTTTAATAGCCATTACTCAGGCAAAACCTTCGATGAAGCACGCCATGGTCTTCATAACGATCTAAAAAAAATGCAAGCCGATATTAGCCGTTTAATGGCTGCTGCACTGAATACTGATGCACCAACCAATAACAAAAATAAAGAAGACGTCATTATTGCTGGAGAGCGGAATTTGCTCAACGTCGATGAGCTTGCCAACAATGTCACCACATTACGCAAATTATTTGATGTTTTTGAGCGTCGCACTTCACTCATGCAATTGCTGGACAACAGTCAAAAAGCGGAAGGCGTGCAAATCTTTATCGGCGGTGAGAGCGGCTACAGTCCACTAGACGAGTGCAGTATGGTGACTTCACCCTACAAGGTCGATGGGCAAGTGGTCGGCACCCTAGGCGTCATCGGACCAACCCGCATGGCTTATGAACGCGTGATCCCCATTGTCGACATTACTGCAAAACTTTTATCCAATGCGCTGTCCAACAGCTAACATTTCCACCCTTAACACACTGCAATCTACTACTAGAGAATCCAATTAACATGGCATATTACAACCCCGAACCAGATTACACACACGGCGACCAACTCAAAGTGGGCATCTTGCTTGCTAATTTAGGCACGCCAGATGCGCCAACAGCCAAGGCCTTGCGTCCGTATTTAAAACAATTCTTGATGGATAGACGTGTAGTTGAAATTCCTCGCTTAGTTTGGTGGCTGATTCTAAATGGGATTATCTTAGTGATTCGCCCAAAAAAATCAGCAGAAAAATACGCCCAAGTCTGGATGAAAGAAGGCTCGCCATTAATGGTTCACGCTCAAAAGCAAACACAATTGTTGCGCGACCATCTGTCGCAAACAATAAAATCGCCTTTTGCTGTTGAGCTGGGCATGAGCTACGGCAATCCCAGCATGCAAAGTGCAATTGAAAAACTCAAAGCACAACATTGCAACAAAATTCTGGTGTTCCCTCTTTATCCGCAATATGCTGCCAGCAGCACCGCTGCGAGTTTAGATGCGGTTTGGAATAGCTTGTTAAAAATGCGTAATGTCCCTGCCATCAGAACCATTAAGCACTACCACGACCACCCAGATTATATTCAAGCATTGGCTACTAATATCAAGCAATTTTGGCAAGTGAACGGCCAGCCTGAAAAACTCATTATGAGCTTCCATGGCGTACCTAAATTTCACTTAATGAAAGGCGATATGTACCATTGTGAATGCCATAAAACAGGTCGATTGTTAGCTGAAGCTTTAGGTTTAGATCGGGCACAATACCAAATCGCGTTTCAATCTCGCTTTGGCAAACAAGAGTGGTTAAAACCCTACCTAGCAAGCACGCTGGAAGCGCTAGGCGAGGCTAAAATAAAGCGAATTGATGTTGTCTGCCCTGGTTTTAGTAGCGACTGCTTAGAAACGCTGGAAGAGATTGCCATGGAAGGTAAACATATCTTTCAAAGTCATGGTGGCGGCGACTACCACTATATCCCCGCTTTGAACGAAAGTGAACCGTGGATACATGCCATGACCAATATCGCCTTAGAAAACCTACAAGGCTGGGTCTCAACAGAATGGGATGATGCGGCGGCAAAACAAAGCGCCAACCAAACTGCCGAAAATGCAAAAGCTTTAGGCGCCAATCAATAAGCGGTATAATCAAAATATTGCATTATTTATTGTTATTGAAAGTTCTTATATGGTGGTGATTACTGGCGGTGCGGGGATGATAGGATCAATGATTGCTTGGCATCTCAACACCCAATGCCATCAGGACAACCTTGTCATTGTCGATGACATCACCCATGAAACGCAATGGCAAAATCTCGTTCATCGCAAATACGATACCTATCTTGATAAATCACAATTATTTGATTGGCTATCTAAGCACTCAGACATCACGGCTGTTATTCATATGGGTGCGATTAGTGCAACAACTGAGCGTGATTTCAACAAGCTTGTGGAAGCCAATATTCAATACTCGCAACACCTATGGAAATGGTGTGCCGAAACAGGTGTACCGTTTTTTTATGCTAGCTCGGCAGCCACTTATGGTGATGGTAACCAAGGTTATGACGACGCCTCAATTGAACAACTAAGACCATTAAATGGCTACGGCTATTCAAAACACTTTTTTGACCAGTGGGTATTAAAACAAGTGGCTGAAGACCAACCATGCCCGCCAAGCTGGGCTGGCTTTAAATTCTTTAATGTGTACGGACCTAATGAATATCACAAAGAACGCATGGCGAGCGTTGCCTTCCACACCTTTAATCAAGTGAGTGATACTGGTGCCATGAAATTATTTAAAGGCACAAAAACAGGCATTGAAGATGGCATGCAAATGCGAGACTTTGTTTATGTGAAAGATGCGGCGGCGGTACTTGCCCATTTCTACACAACTGCCATCAACGGCAATCCTACTGCAAACGGGATTTATAATATTGGCACGGGTCAAGCGCGTAGCTTCAAAGATTTAGCGACCAACGTCATGACTAGCATGGGGCGCGAACCTGCAATCACTTATATAGACATGCCACAAGATTTACAAGGTAAATACCAATACTTTACCGAAGCTAGCATGCAAAAATTACGTGATGCCGGTTATACCCAAGCCTTCTACAGCCTAGAAGAAGGCGTTAAAGATTACGTGCAAAACTATTTAATGCAAGAGGACCGATACTGCTAATGGATTACATCAACTATCTCAAAGGTGAACATGCGGCACATACGGCCATGTTTAATGCCTTGGAACCCCTTTTTGCCCAGATTAGTGACGTTGGTATTGCTATGCAAAATAGCATCAAAGCGGGTGGCAAAATTTTAGTCATGGGAAATGGCGGCAGTGCTGCTGATAGCCAACATATTGCCGCCGAAATTGTCGGGCGCTTTAAAAAAGAACGCAAAGGCATGCCAGCAATCGCACTTACAACAGACACATCCATTCTTACTTCTGTTGGCAATGATTATGGCTACGACTTTATATTTGCCCGTCAAATAGAAGCGCTTTGTCGGGCAGAAGACTTAGTGATTGGCATTACCACCTCTGGTAACAGCGCTAACGTGGTGAAAGCGATGCAAGCGGCTAACACCATAGGCGCAACCACAGTGGGACTCACTGGCGGAACAGGTGGCAAACTCACGGCTATTTGCGACCACAATTTAATCATGCCATCGAATATCACCGCTCGCATACAAGAAGCGCATATTTTCGTTGGCCATTGTTTATGTGAAATATTAGAAACAGATTAACGCATCTTCATGTCAGAAAAACTACTCCATACCGTCAAATCATTCGGCACGCAAAGTCAGCACGCACTCGTCATCGGTGATGTCATGTTGGACCGCTATTTAATGGGCCATGTTGGTCGCATTTCACCAGAGGCGCCAGTGCCAATTGTGCTAGTAAACGCACAAAACGAACGTGCTGGTGGCGCAGCCAACGTTGCAGCTAATTTGGCTTTGTTAGAAATTCAAACACACCTCATTGGATGCATCGGCGACGATGCAGAAGGTGATAGCTTAAAAAAATGCATGTCCAAAATTGGCATTAAAACAAGCAATATCATCATCTCAACACAGCGTCCTACCATTGCAAAAACAAGAATTTTAGGTGGTCACCAGCAGATGTTAAGACTGGACCAAGAAAACACATCCGTTTTTACTGATGCAGAAAATCGTCAAGTTCTACAAGCCATCGCGACTGAGCTGGCCCTAAAACCCAGTATTGTGATTTTGTCAGACTATGACAAGGGCATACTAAGCGACATGGTTTGCCAGCACATCATTTCTCAATGTAAGGCACAAAATATCCCTGTATTAGTTGACCCCAAAGGACAAGACTATACAAAATATAAAGGTGCAAGCGCATTAACGCCAAACAAAAAAGAAACAGCAGAAGCCTGTGCGACCTCCATTGAGGATACTCAATTAATTGAGAAAGCGGCCGTCTTAAAACAAAATTTAGCCTTAGATTTTTTAGCTGTTACCCGCGGTGAAGAAGGCATCACACTGCTTGATTCATCCCAACATCAGATTGATGCTACCGCGCTCAAAGTGTTTGATGTTTCAGGTGCTGGCGATACCGTTATCGCCACATTAGCTGCAGGCTTAGTGAACGCCCTTTCTCCACTAGAAAGCTTAACACTAGCTAATTTAGCAGCTGGTATCGTTGTAGGCAAAGTCGGCACAGTGCCGATTACCAAAGGCGAGTTAATAGAGGCCTTATCTCGCCAACAAGGCAAGAATCAAATCAATAAAGTCTGCAATTTAGCGCAATTAATGGAAAAGGTAGCTAACTGGAAAGTTAATCAAGAAAAAATTGTATTTACCAACGGTTGCTTTGATTTACTTCATGCAGGCCATGTCACTTATCTAGAAGCGGCCAAGAAGCGTGGCGATAAACTCATCTTAGGTCTTAATACCGATCGCTCTGTAAGCGCACTAAAAGGCCCCTCTAGGCCAGTTGTTAACGAAGGCGATCGAGCACGTGTCTTAGCAGCACTAGAATCGGTAGATGCGGTTATTTTATTTGATGAAGATACCCCGCTTCACTTGATCCACGCCATCAAACCTAACGTTATTGCCAAAGGCAGTGACTACACAGCAGAACAAGTGGTGGGTGGTCAAGCCGTTGAATCATGGGGTGGTGAAATCGCATTGATTGATTTAGTTGCAGGTCGAAGCACAAGTAACATTATTCAGAAACTCAATCGTTAAATGCCTGCTAAAAAAATTCTCATCATTGGCCCCGCTTGGGTTGGCGACATGGTGATGGCACACAGCTTATTTCAAATACTAAAACAACAAGACCCTACTGTACAGATTGACGTAGCTGCTCCGGCTTGGACATTGCCTTTATTAGACCGCATGCCAGAGGTCTCAGAAAAAATTGCTTTGCCTTTTAAACACGGGCAACTAGACTTAAGAACACGCATCCAATTTGGACGCCGCTTATCACATGAAGGCTACACGCAATCGATTAACCTCGTTAATTCGCTAAAATCAGCCATCCTGCCCTTCGTTGCAGGCATTCAGATCAGAACTGGTTTTTTAGGTGAAATGCGTTATGGTTTATTAAACGATATTAGGCCGCTAGACAAATCAGTTTTGGCCAAAACAGTAGAACGATTTATTGCATTAGGCTTAGACAAAGAAAAATGTTTGCCGCCCATCCCCCAACCAAAACTACTAGCCGACAAAACGAATGCTAAAAAACTACTGACTAAACTAGGCGTACAGCTAGAGGGAAAAAAGCGACTTGGCTTATGTCCTGGCGCAGAATATGGCGAGGCGAAACGCTGGCCAGCAACGCATTATGCTGAAGTTGCTAAAGCGGCGCTCGACCAAGGCTGGCAAGTGCTTTTATTTGGCTCAGACAAAGAGATGTCCATCACATCAGCCATCAACCAAATGACGCAATCCCGCTGCATTGACCTAGGCGGAAAAACCAAACTGGGCGACGCTATTGATATCATGTCCCTGTGCGAAACAGTGATTAGCAACGACTCTGGACTCATGCATGTAGCAGCAGCCTTGAATATCAAACTCATTGCAATCTACGGCTCTAGCGACCCGCACCACACGCCGCCCATGCATCCTGATGCCAGAATTCAATATCTAGCATTACCATGCAGTCCATGCTTTAAAAGGATATGTCCCTTAGCAGGAGAAGCACACATGGCCTGCTTAAATCAAATTCACCCTAAAGATTTAATAGACCAGCTATGAAACAATTCATAAAAACCATTGAACAAACCAACCCTAAACTTTTGTTTTGGTTAATTGTTGGCACCTCTATCGTACTTGCGGCATGGATGCAACACATTCAGCACGGGTGGATTAACCCTGACAGCGTACTTTACTTAGAAGCAGCCAAGCGCATCGTGATTAATGACTTTAAGGGCGCATACCAAATATTCAACTGGCCTTTCTATGCTTTTTGTATTGGGACTGTCAGTAAAATCACACACTTAAATGTCCATGTTTCAGCGCAATTTTTAAACATGATCTTTTTTGCAATCACAACCGCATCCTTTCTAAACATCATCAGGTTAGCTGGAGGTAAGAATCTAGCCTTATTTGCGGGTGCTTTACTCCTTTTCAGCAACACTTATATTGTCGGCGATGTGCTTGAAATGCTAATGCGGGATGAAGGTTTTTGGGCAAGCTACCTCACTAGCTTGGTATTCTTTATCAAGTTTGATCAAGAAGGCAAAACTAAAGATGCCATCCTTTGGCAAGGATTCATCATATTAGCCGTACTTTTTAGGATCGAATCAATCGTTTACCAATTACTTTTGCCGCTGTCTTTTATGTTTGCTCGTCAGCTTAGCTTGAAGCAACGTCTAATCAATATGGCAAAAACATACTCAATGAGTTTAATTGGTTTCGGTATCATTTTTATTGCGATTAATACCGTTGATTCACTCAGCATCAACAACTTTGGTCGTTTACAAGAAGTTTTCAACTTGGACTTATGGTCAATATTCACGCAAAACTTGGTGGAAAAATCAGAAATAATGTCCACTCAAGTATTAGGTAAACACCTTGAAGAGTACGCAACGGCTGGCTTACTGATTACATTTGCATATGTAATTCTGGTCAAAAATCTCAGCACATTAGGCCTTGTTGGAATCCTTTCCGTTGGGGCACACTTAAAAAACAAATTGAATGCAATCAACCTCAATGTAAGGCACGTTTTACTCGCTGTTTCAATTATTAGCATATTAAATATGGCGCTCATCATCACCAAAGTTTTCGTACTATCAAGCCGGTATGTCGTTGCGTTTACTTTCATCCTTCTGATTGTTGCTGCATTGTTTTTGGAACATCTCTTAATAACCTCAGTTAAAAAAGATACTAAACAAAATACAGTATCCGCTTGGCTTCTTATTCTGCTGATGAGCTTGTTATTGGTTAAGAATGTCCTACCAAAACGTGATGGTTACAACTACAGTCAAGAAGCTGTCGCCTGGATAGCATCCAATAACAAAAATAAAAAGCCTGTTTTTTATAACGAAACAAGAATGCGCTATTACGCGAACGAAGAATTTATTGGCACATGGGGCAGTAATATGCAGTTCGTCACTGATGCAATAGACAATCAAAGCATCAATCAATATGAATACCTGTTGATTGCCAGCAAAAAGAAAGAAACGGAAGCACTAAAATTAATCACAACCAAAATACCGCAATACAAACTAGTCAAAATATTTGACGACACTAAGAAGAGAAAGTCTATTTTAATTTTCAAAAAGTCGGAAAAACCCAGTCACGCTAGTTAATATTGAATAATACACCGACCAAAGCGCCTAAAGACTGCTCTAGTTTACTCACATAAAACCTGATATACACAAAATTAAGACAACATCCAGGAGCCTAAAATCGAATAAGAGTCATTTAAAAACGATATTGTCCGTTTCTTGCAATTGACAATCTTCTGTGTGTATTGCGATCAAAATCTTTAATCATATTGCAATATGCTCACGTAAACGGGTAACACGTTCCTTCCACGTATGATGACTCATGAACTTTTCATAGCCACGCCTTGCTATTGCCTCTCTAGCCTCGGGGTTTGCTAGGTAGTAATTAACCTTCTGTTTAAGTTCACTTGCATTGTTAAAGGTTTCAATTTCCACGCCAATCTCAAACAGCTCAGCAATTTCTTCACAATAATCCGTCAACAAAAATGCGCCTGAGGCTAATGCCTCAAAGATTCTCAGGTTCACGCCCGTCTCAGCGCCATAAAAATGGGTTCTAGTTATATTTAATACAATTTTTGACGCTCTAAGCAATCGGTACAGGTCGCCTCCCCAAGTTGATTGGTCAACGATATGTGATTGCAGTCCTTGCGAAATTAACGGAAAGTTACGCTCCCAACGATTACCGTACACAACGACTTCGTCTCGTATATTTTCAAGTAAGAATATGCGTCTCAAATCGCCACTACCAACAAACAGTACATTATGCTTTTTATCTGAATATTGAGGCGGTATAGGCTTTGCACCAAAAGGCAAGTGGATTGCATTCAGATTTCTAGTCCGTTCAAAAAACTGCGTTGTAACTTTCGAGAACGAGAAAATCTTATCGTACACTGGAAGCTCTTGATCTAAGAAAAAAATAAACTCTCTACGTTTAGCATACAAATTACAACTATCTGTATCGTACAAATACAATGAAAAATTATAGTCTTGCTTTAACCGCTTTAGAACACTTGGTGCAATCAGCTTGTAAACAAAGCCTACAACTAGAATATGTGTTGGCCGTTCCTTTTCCAACAAATCAATGAATCTTTTCAAATCAAGTTTTGGTAAATGAAAAAAATCATCCAATCGCTCTGCTCTATTAATTAACTTTGCTAGTGCTGAACGAAGCCCATAAAAATGAATTTTTTTTAATTGTGCGAGATCGCAGTAACTGGCCTTAACGTCATCCTCACAAAAAGCCTCATATATTTCACGGCCTAGTGGAACACCACCAATGCCATCTAAGATTAGTAGTTTCTGCATTTATTGCCTATTAATATCAATATTTAAAACAAGTTTCACGAACCAAGAACATCACTATTTTTTTCAAAGTACTGTTGAAATCGCGGAGGAACCAAATAAACATTTGAGTAGCGTTGATTCTCATCAAAAGGCATTAAACACCACCGTGAACCAATTAGCTTATGATACAAGCGCTTAAAGTACCCAAAGCAAGAGTCCGCATATACTTTTTTGTTTGTTGTATAGGATAATGCATACTTGTGATAGCCTTGAAATAACTCCCCAAATAAATCCAAACGCTTAAACTCTGCTAGCATTTGTTCACTTTTCCATTCAATCAACACTAAAGGCTGATGTTTAAGCAACGTCTTTTTTAGCCCAACCAATGCTTTTGCTTCATGACCTTCTACATCAATTTTAATAAAATCAACCTGATCATCGGCAAAATACTCTTGTAAGTAAACATCCCCGACTACTGTTTGAATAGCAAGCTTATCACCCGCATCGTCTTTAACCTCCAAGCTGGATGAACCCAAATTACCATTATCTGGAATATAGATAGTGTGCTGCGCATCAGCATTAGACAAACCCACATTAATAGCAGTTAAATGATCAACCGCATTTTGTTTAATGTTCGACTCCAATACATCAAACACAAACTTTACTGGCTCAAACGCAACGACTTTATTTGAAAGCGTTGCAATTAATAGCGCATGGTTACCAATATTTGCACCCACATCTAAACTAAGGTTTGGTTTAATCAGCGATAATAAATCAACCAAA
>Ga0129324_10000461_pt1 | contig 29741 bp, 27 predicted proteins | sample CPBDNA_7_FD_96879 | JGI IMG/M metagenome (GOLD analysis project Ga0129324, IMG submission 96879) | Freshwater to marine salinity gradient microbial communities from Chesapeake Bay, USA - CPBay_Spr_15_0.2_DNA | ecosystem: Environmental > Aquatic > Marine > Coastal | place: USA: Chesapeake Bay...
TACAGCCAGCAGGTAAGTCGGTGATCTCATGATTGAGAAATACTCACCACTTCAGGTAAGTGCCCTTATTAGAAGCGTAGATCCAGGCTTTTATGACCCTACCGACGAGCAGGCGGCAATCATTTCTATTGCCAGCAATCCATTTGAACCTGCCGTTGTCATTGCAGGTGCAGGCTCAGGTAAAACTGAAACTATGGCATCTCGCGTGGTTTATCTCGTTGCCAATGGTTTTGTACAACCAGATCAGATCTTAGGTCTGACATTTACACGTAAGGCAGCGGGCGAACTCTCTGCTCGTATTCGCAAGCGACTTCGTCAACTACAGATTGCGATGGAGAAAGCTGGCCTAGAAGTTCCTTTTACAACCCTTGATACCTCAGTGACTACCTATCACTCGTATGCTGGTCGCTTACTGAGTGAGCATGCAATCCGTTTTGGTATCGATGCCGATGCGCAACCGATGGGTGAGGCCGCACTCTGGATGTCAGCAAATACTCTGGTGAGCAATTGGAATGATCCAGATTTCATCTATGAAGGCGCACTTAACACCGCAATAGATGATGTCATGGGGTTGGCATCTCTAGTTCTAGAACACCAAGTCTCACTTGAATCAATCCGCGCCGCTGATGAAAAGACTTTGGCAGAGCTTGCACAATTCTCCGGCGGACTTAATGACGAGGTGCGAGCAGTCGCCCGAACGGCTCGTCAACGTATTGCACTCTTGCCACTTGTTGAACGATTTATTGAGACTCGTCGAAGTGAAGGCGAACTCTCCTTCGATGATCAGATGTCACTTGCTGCAGATATCGCAATGAAGTTTCCCGATGTGGCAACAATCGAGCGCGGTAAATATGCCGTCGTCTTACTCGATGAATACCAAGACACATCTCAATCACAGGTGCGTTTACTTTCGGCGCTCTTTGGTAACGGCCACCCTGTTACCGCTGTGGGCGATCCATGCCAATCGATCTACACCTGGCGCGGTGCATCTGCCGGCACCATCGGCTCCTTTAAAGATCACTTCCCTAAAGCACCTGGCTCGAAAGGGCGCCAAATATATGAGCTTTTAACCACCTTTAGAAATGATGAAGCAATCCTTGAACTCGCCAATGAAATCTCGCTTCAGGTGCGATCACTGGGTGGGCTCGATGTCTCAGCACTCAAAGCGCGACCTGGTGCTGGTAAGGGCGATCTTGTTGTGGGTCTCTTTGAAACTATAGAAGCTGAAGCAACCGCAATCGCTGAATACATCCAGCCACATTGGAATAACCCAGAGCGTTTAGTTGACGGCAGTAAAGTTCCAAAGAGTTTTGCAGTTCTGGTCCGTAAACGTTCGCAGATTCCGGCGGTGCAAAACGCCCTTGGTAAGGTAGGGATCGAATGTGAAGTTGTTGGTTTAAGTGGCCTGGTTCATGTTCCTGAGATCGCAGATATTGTTGCAATGCTTTCGATCATCGCCGACCCAGATGCTGGTGCATCACTGATGCGCATTCTTACCGGACCTCACATGGCACTCGGTGCCGCCGATATCGCAGCCCTGGGTGCTTACTCACGTTCTCTTGCGAAAGAATCTGCCAGTGATAGCAGATCTCTTGTAAAGAGAATTGTTGCAGGAAATCCAGATTCTGCAGAAGCCGATGATCAATTCCTTGGCTCACTCATTGATGCACTCGATGACATTGCTAGGGCCGATAAATCTCACTTTAGTCAGGTTGGTTACCAACGCCTTACCGAGTTTGCGGCAGATCTCAGACGACTTCGTTCGCGCTCTGCCGGAGCGATCACAGATCTCATCGCAGAGATTGAGCGCTATCTCAACCTTGAAGTAGAAGTTTTTTTACGCGATGGCACACGATCAGGTCGCCGACATATTGATCGCTTTATGGACGAGGCGGCAAAGTTTGCCCGTAACGGTGCATCACTGAACGCTTTCTTACAGTGGCTCTCGATTGCTAGCCGCGAAGAAGGTGGCTTGAAAGCTGGCGCCGCTGAAGTCAATTTTGATGCGGTGCAGATTCTTACGATCCATAGCGCAAAGGGCGCCGAATGGGATCTTGTCGCAGTACCAGGCTTAGCTCAGGGCACATTCCCAAGTGATCACAAGGGCGATCCTGATAATTGGATCACCAACGAAAGACACATCCCCTTTGCACTGCGCGGTGATGGCAGGCAACTTCCACTCTTCTCGTGGAATGGTGCAACCTCAAATGCTGATGCTGGAAAAGCGGTAAAGAAATTTAAAGAAGAGTGCAACAGATTTAAAGAGCAAGAAGAGATTCGTCTGGGATATGTTGCAATGACTCGTGCAAAGACTCATCTGATCTGCACATCATCGTGGTGGCGAGATGGCCAGAGACAAGTTCCACCGTCATCAATTTTTGAGCAAGCGCAATCTATTGCTATGCGAGTGGGTCGTGTAATAAAACTAGAGGATGCCCCAATCGATGGTGCGAAGAATCCACTCCGTGAAAATCCTGCTAGTGCCACATGGCCACATGATGCACTCGGTGATCGTCGCCAACAATTTGATAACGAGATTGCCCTCGTTCTCTCTAAAGCGCCCATCTCACTTGATGCAGCTCTGGCTGACTCCAGTGATAGCGAGGTACGTTCGTGGATTCGAGATAGCCAAGCGATCATCAACGAATTTGAAAAGTACAAAAACGCTCTGGCACAGGTTGCGCTCCCTCCACGGTTAGCAACCTCTACCTTGATTGCACTCCATGAAGACCCTGCAGCGCTTGCACTCTCCATTCGTCGTCCAATGCCACGAGCCAGCGATGAGTTCTCTCGTCGTGGTACCGCCTTCCACTTATGGATTGAAAGACACTTCAACTCACTTACCTTCTTTGATGATGAAGATTTTGATCTTCTTGAACCGCTTGAAGCAGATCAAACCTTGGAAGAGTTAAAGAGCGCTTGGTTGGCCAGCCCTTGGGCTGGGCGCACACCGCATGCAGTGGAGGTTCCTTTTGAAACTGTCATCGCTGGCGTTCTTATCCGCGGTCGAATTGATGCTGTCTATAAAGATGGCGATTCATATGAGGTAATTGATTGGAAAACTGGCTCAAAAAAGCTCGGAAAATCAGCAGCCATTCAATTAGCTGTCTATCGCCTAGCGTGGGCAACGTTGCAGGATATCGAGCTGGAAAAAGTCAGCGGAGCATTTCACTATGTACCAACGGGAGTTACTGATCGCCCAACAGATCTTATGGGGAGCGATGAATTGATTGCCTTACTCGAACAGTTTAGCTCTTAGCTAAGTTTTAACTCAACAGAGAGCGGTAAGTGATCACTGACTCCAGTTGTAACAGTCGGTAGCTGTGTAGCACCAATTGATGCGCGAGTAAGAATGTAATCAAATTGAATCTTTGCACCCCAACTTGGATACGTTGCTTGAGTTGCCAATGATCTCCACTGTGAAGCAACGATAGGTAAATTCTTGGGTAAGTTTAGATCACCGACAATAATTGCTGTCGAATTCATTTCACTCTCTAATTCAACTGCCCACCGTTTCATTGCTCGCAGTTGTTTGATGTTATAGCCCGGAACAAATGAGAGATGTGTGTTGATCACAGTAACTCCATTTGCAAGAGTTGCTGCAAGTGCGACGCGGGGTTCATCTCGAATATAGATTGGGCGAAGTCTTCCCGGCTTACCGTCATCACCTGGCACCAAAAGTGGCATACCAATAGGTGCGTTACCAAGATCTAAGCGATGCCATTTAATCACTTCAATTATTGAAGCCAGAGCTATTCCGTAGCCACCTTCGATATCTGAGAGGTCCTCTGAATCAGTAATGATTGTCGGATCAGTTGCGCTAAGCTTTCTCCACTTTTCGCCAGGGGTACCAATAATGGACGGTGCAAATGCAAAGTATCTAGCCCCGATACTTGTGGCCACTTCTGCGATCTGATTCACATGGCCGGTGCGCGCAAGTTGATAATCACATTCTTGAATTGCGATCACCTCAGGTGATAGCTCGGCAGCGATTTTTGCTCCGGCCTGGGATAGCGCCCCTGCCTGCTGATTGGGGGCAGGCGGGATCGCCATTCCGTGCAGGATATTCCACGAGGTAATGCGCATAGCGAGCAGGCTAGTACCGTTGCCCCTTATGAGCGCGATCAACCAACATCCGTCACGGATCGATCGCGCTGGCCACCTCCGTGAAAATCCGAGAACTCTTGACCAGCTCTGGACGCGCGCGAAGATTCTACAGATTTGCCAGGGGCGCTTGCCTAGCGATGGATATCTCAGCGCAGAACAGGTCGCGACCTTAATTGCCAGTGGTGAATTCAAAGAAGGTTCACGTTATTTTCTGGGGATAGATGCCATCACAGAAAATCCATATTTTGCATGGGATACAGAGTGGTGCGCGGCAAAGACCGATGAAGAGATGAAAGTTGGTTTAGCAAGACTGCGTGAAGTCGGTATTGACTTAACAAGTATTGATGCCGAACTAGCTATGCACGCAGTTGCCCTTTGCAATTGGCACCAATCGCATCCATGTTGCGCACGTTGTGGCGCGCAGACTCGCGTCGACTTAGGGGGTGCAGTGCGTGTCTGTGATGTCGATAAGAGCCAACATCATCCACGAACAGATTGTGCCGCGATCGTTCTTGTCCGCGATAACGATGATCGAATACTTTTAGGACATCAACCGGTATGGCCGGAAGGTCGTTTCTCTACCTTTGCCGGATTTCTTGAACCTGGTGAAACTTTTGAACAATGCGTTGCGCGTGAAGTGCTTGAGGAATCTGGTGTGAGCGTTCGCGCCATTACATACCTTGGCTCGCAACCCTGGCCTTTTCCAGCATCGATCATGATGGCCTTTGATGCTGTTACAGATTTCCCTGAAACCGCACGACCTGATGGCGTAGAAATTTCAGAGGTAAAGTGGTTTACCCGAGATCAATTTAAGGCTGAGGCAAAGGCGGGAACACTTTTATTACCACCAACAATCTCGGTTGCACGCAAGATGATTGAACGTTGGCTGGGTGAGGCTGCTGTTGGGAGCGAGGCGTGGAGATAACTCCAAATCTTCGAGCCGAAGAAATAATTGCAGCACTCGATGATGATCAGCGAGAAGTAGCGTTAGCTACTCGCGGGCCTGTTTGCGTTATTGCAGGTGCTGGTACTGGTAAAACTCGCGCCATTACACATCGCATCGCATACGCGGCAGCGATAGGAACAATGGATCCAGCGAAGGTATTGGCACTTACCTTTACCGCCCGTGCAGCCGGTGAGATGCGCACACGATTACGATCACTCGGGGTTCCCACAGTTGCGGCGCGCACAGTGCACTCTGCGGCGCTAAAGCAGTTGATCTATTTCTGGCCCACTGTCTTTGGCGGACGCACACCTGATTTAATGAATAGTAAGACTGCGTTCCTTACCGAAGCGATCAACCGTGCCAATTTATCGGGCGAACTGCGCAGTACGTCGCGTGAGACCATGAGAGATATTGCAACCGAGATCGAATGGGCAAAGGTCTCACAGGTAGCACCAATTGATTACCTTGATCAGGTATCAGAACGTTCGACGAAGCCACGCATTAAGCCCGAGCAGATTGCTCAGATCTATGTCGCCTATGAGAGCTTGAAGAAGCAGGAAGTTGCCATTGATTTTGAAGATGTCCTTCTTCTGACTTCAGCGATGCTAGAAGAAGAGCGTGCGGTGCGCGAACGTGTGCAAGATCAATACCGATATTTTACAGTTGATGAATATCAGGACATCTCACCCATCCAACAACGATTGATTAACGCATGGCTCGGTAGTCGCAAAGATATCTGCGTTGTGGGGGATCCGGCACAGACGATCTATTCATTTGCAGGAGCAACTCCGGTTTTCTTAAATACATTCACACAACGTTTTCCAGAAGCACAGGTGATTCGCCTCAGCACTGGTTACAGATCAACACCAGAGATCACCTTCGCCGCAAATGCTTTACTGCGCAACTCTTCGATGGGGCAAGAACTCACCGCTAGCAACGATCATGGACATCGTCCTAGCGTAGATGGATTTAAGGATGAGACAGCTGAGATCGCCGGCATTATTTCGCAGATTACTACGCTCCTAAGTGAAGGTACTGCGCCACAAGAGATTGCAATATTGGCGCGAACAAATAGCCAACTTAAAGGTATGGAACGCGCCATGAATAGCAAAGGCCTTCCATACCAAGTACGCAGCACTGAACGATTCTTTGAGCGCCAAGATGTGAGAGATTTCCTTAAGCAAGTTCGCCAAGCATCTGTTATTCCAACAGAAGGCGCCACATGGCTTGATGAGTTGCGCACAATCGCCCAGCCATATTTAACTGGCGAAAGTATCGATGGAATTGCCGCCCTTCTTCATCTTGGACGTGAACTCGATGACGACGAAGGATTTTCACCAAAGACACTGCGTGGATTTTTACGTGAAGTCGAAGATCGCGTCACGCAGAACAATCCTCCGACTATGCCTGTTGTCACCCTTGCCACTCTTCATGCGGCAAAGGGTCTTGAATGGGAGCGCGTATTTCTCATCGGAGCATCTGAGGGAATCTTGCCGTTAGAAAATGGATCAACTGGAACAACGGAAGCGGTAATTTCAGAAGAGAGACGTTTGTTCTATGTTGGTATGACCCGCGCGAAGGTTGATCTTCATATCTCCTACCGGGGCCAACCTTCCCGCTTCTTGCGCGAATCTGGGTTACTCACCAGTTCATAAACCCGCGTATAGCCCATTGTGTGCGCTACTGCGCCAGAATTAATTCATTTGCATCGAGTGATGGTGATGCTCTACCCTTAACTCTATGTCCGTACAGGGAGTATCAACACAGGTAGCAGTAGCTGCCGCGATCTCCCATGCCCATTCACATCTAGCCACAGCTGCCGCTGCAAAGCGAACATCTTGGCGACCTGCATCAAAGCCAGCGTTTTATGCTGCTTTTTATGCCACAGCGGATGAGGCAACCGGAGGGATATTCGAGTAAATCGATATAACCCAACCTAGGGCCTCAAATCCGAAAAGGATTTAGAGGTCCTTTTTCTTTATCCAGAGAAAACTAAAACCAATACCGAGAAGATAACCAGAGAAAGACACCAACGAAAGATCGAGAGAGAAAGAGGGTGAGAACGATGAGCGTTCTCTTCAGTGAACTGCAACTACCAGGCTGGGCGCAAACCGGCGAAAGAATTGGCCTTAACGATGTGACATTCACATACGACGATGCCAAGGCCTTTACCTTGCCCTGCCACACTGCAGATCCCGAACTCTTCTTCGCCGACGATGATGCAGCAACTGCTGCAGCAAAGGCGCTCTGTGGTGGATGTCCGATGCGTAATGCCTGCCTTGATGGCGCACTGTCTCGACAAGAGCCATGCGGAGTATGGGGCGGACAGCTGATCGAAGATGGTGTGATCATTGAACGTCGTCGTCGTGCGGGCCGGCCACCAAAGGTCTCTGCTGCCTAAAGACGGTTGCTACCTAGCTTTTTCGCTGACAACGAGAACAAAAGTGTGACGAGCGCGCTCCAAAAACGATTCTTCGAATTGGCGCACCGCAACGTGGACACGGTTCATCCTCACGCCCATATGCAGATAGGGACTGATCGAAAAATCCACTCTCTCCATTCACATTGATGTAGAGATCATCGAAAGATGTGCCACCTTGCGTAATTGCTTCCTGCATTACCTGTGTTGCGCAATCAATAACTGCGGCGAGCTTTTTTCGAGAGAGCTCTGAAGTCAGAGATTCGGGATGCACCTTTGCTCGCCAGAGCGCCTCATCTGCGTAAATGTTTCCAACCCCAGACATAATCTCTTGATTAAGCAGGGCTGTCTTGATCCGCACCTTTCGTTGTGCGAACTTCTTAATAGTTCCTTGATAATCAAAGTCAGGATCAAATGGATCGAGTGCAATATGGTGAGCAGAGCTCGGCACGCCATCGGTGAGTTGCTCTATAGAGAGCCAACCAAAGGTTCTTTGATCATTAAAGACTAGATCAAGCTTTCGCAATGTCTTTTTGAGCGAGAATTGTGCACGGATATGTTTAGCAGCTGGGTGATCTTTCTCTTGAATAAGAAATTGACCGCTCATTCCAAGGTGGGCAACTAATACAAAAGGTCGATCAAGAGTGATCCAAAGAAATTTTCCACGCCGGGCAGTACCTGTAATCCGCGCGCCCTTGAGGGTTGCAAGAGGCGCGATGGACTCTGCTTTGAGTGCTCGTGGGTGAAGATCTGCTGCTTCGGCAATGCGATAGCCGGTAATCAAGTGGTGTAGCCCGCGACGAACTGTTTCAACTTCGGGAAGTTCGGGCATTATTTTCCAGCTTTACATTTTTCGGAGCAGTACTTCACGTTCTCCCAATCGCGTGCCCATTTTTTGCGCCACTCAAATGGGCGCTCACAACGCTGACATACCTTGGGAGGAAAGCCATTTTTACTCTTGGCCCGCATGGCGCGAGTGTAACTGCAAGAGTTCACAAGGCGCATCCGGAATCACATAGATAAACTCGTGCGATGAAAGCACTTCTGGCCGCCTGCTTTGCACTTCTTACTCTTACTGGGTGTGCGCAGACTGCCACCTTTGGCGAGATGGCAGATGGACCATGTACCGATAGCCAAGGTCGCTTAGTTCAAGAGCATATTGGCGCACAAATTGCAGCGCTATCTCGTGAGGATTGGGAGGATGCATACTCGTACGCATCGTCTGGATTCCGAGAAGCGGTCTCTCTCGATCAATTTATTCTTGTGATTAGTACCCAGTATCAGATGCTAATAACTAGTGAGAGCACCCAATATGGCTCATGCACTGTAGCTACTAAAACTATTACTCAAAATGTACGCGTCACTAGTCAGAGAGAAAATTTTCAATTGAGGTATGAATTATCCTACATAGAGCAAACACTTGGGGTTGAATCAGCATCAGTAGCACTTTCTGATCCGCAGATAAATATCTAGCAACCTCCGCTTGGTGCCCCAGAGGGAATTAACTCGTTACAGGTGAGATCTCGGGGAACCACACGAGCGCTTCGTCACGGAATGGACCTTCTGCTTCAAGCTGACAGAAAATCCCAGTCGTTCCCATGGTGACTCGGTGAATCAATACATATTCAGCAGGAAGATTAAGTTGGAATCCAATCTTCGCTGTGGGATTTCTCGGATCACCCACGCGTGCACTCTGATCGCGTAGCCAATCGCGTGAATACTTAAAGGTAGGAGTACGTAGCGGCTCTACAAGCGGAACCAGGTACTCAAGAACTAATTGAGGATCGACATCAACTTCGGGGAGGATAAAGCCATCTTTTTTAAAGCCGTCGTATAAGTCTTGGGCATTGTCATCGAGTGCGTGCTTGAGAAGGTTTTTAAAGGGTTCAGGAAATCCATTGGGTAGTCGATTACATGCTCCAAAATCTAAAACACCAATGCGGCCATCATCGAGCAATCTGAAATTACCGGGATGCGGATCTGCATGGAGTAACCCGGCGCGATCCGGGCAGGTGAAGTGGAAGCGGGCAATTCGTATTCCTGCGGCATCACGCTCTGCTTGTGTACCGTTCTTGATGATTTGGGCCAGCGGCTTTCCATCTATCCATTGGCTTACGAGAACTTTTGTTGTTGCATGGAGAACGAGCGGGATTGCGATATCGGGATCATTTTCGTATGCGGCATAACATGCGCGCTGCGCTTCGGCTTCATACAGGTAATCAACTTCTTCGATGATGCGCGCACGAAGTTCTTCCATAAGCGGTTTCATATCAACGCCCGGCAGGACAAGGCCGAAGATCTTTGAAAAACGTTGGATCTGATTGAGATCACTGATGAGCGCATCGGCTGCTCCGGGATATTGAATCTTTACCGCGACATGCGTTCCATCACTCCATACGGCGCGATGGACTTGGCCGATTGAAGCTGACGCGGTTGCCTTATCTTCAAACGAGATGAAGAGATCTCGCCAATTTTCTCCAAGTTCTTTCGCCAATACTTTATGGACAACTTTGGCTGGAAGTGGAGGCGCTGACTCTTGTAATTTAGTCAGCGTTTCACGGTAGGGCTTTGCAAATTCTTCAGGAAGGGCAGCTTCAAAAACACTGAGAGCTTGGCCGAACTTCATCGCGCCGCCTTTAAGTTCACCTAGAACTTTAAAGAGTTGCTCTGCAGTTTTCTCTTGGATATCTGCAAAAACAACCGCCGATGATTGACCAACAAGTTGTTTTCCAATTCCCAGAACGCTCCGACCTGCGATACCCACAGGAATTTTCACCATGCGAGCAGAGCGAGCACTTGTCGTACTCGGAATCTTTATATCTGCAGGTTTCTTCGCCACGGCCATATCTTCTCTTTGTTCTCACCTTGGCGCCAAATGAAAGTCGGGATAAATGGTGCGAGATGGGCAAGATCACAGCCAATGGCATCCACATTCAGGATTGCGGCTTAGTGTGATGAGTGAGCTCTGGCTGAGATTTAAGGTATCAACGGCCATGTAGCCCCCGGTTAACTGACTTCTTCCCTGATCAATGTGGGCGAGAATAAATGAGGCGATCATACCTGCGAGATAGTGCGCGGCGAATACTGGTGGTTGTTGGATATGTGCCTGTGTACTGAGAGAGATTTTATCTGCAACGGCACTTACGTCACCGAGTACCTGCGCCATAGTGATATCTCGACATCGTGAACACGGGGTTTTACCTGGCTCAACAATTGGACCAAAGACTAAGTGCCCACCATCAAGCGGTGAAATAACGAGGTGCTCATGACCTGATGCCATCCACTGTGCCAGAAGTTGAGGATCTAATTGGCCTGTATGTATTTTTATAAATCTCTCGGGCTCTGTCTCATCAATTTCTTGCGCATTTTCATGACTTTCTATCGGAAAGAGCGAGAGCTCTTTTCCGAGGATTTCCATTCGCTGTTTAAATCCATGGCCAACATCTGTTGCTCGTATAAATCCTGCGCTGAGATCGGTATCGATCACAGCCGGGGTATCTGATCGTGTACCTAAAGCAAAGTGGGTGTAGGTCACTCCACTTGATAGCAAAATTCCATAGAGCAAAGTTGCAATTCGATCGCTGCCATGAATTTCAACTCTCACATTCTGGCGCGCATTAATAATTGAAACTCCGGAGTCGTGCACACCAGGAAGTAAGCGAGCATGTGCTAACTCTGGTGCAACTCTTCTCTGTAATTGTGAGAATGCCGCGTCGGGCAATATGTCACGCCGTTGATGTTTAGCGACAGAGTGATAGCGAGTGGTGATTGCTAAGATCGATGGAGAAGTTTCTAGAAATTCATGCTCCTCAAGGTTCCAGAGAAGCTCACGTAACTCTTCACGCGTGATTCCACATTCGACGGCGATATCAATTCCAACTTCGATCTGGCTGCTGAGCATTTCCAGAGCGCGCACGCAACCATTTTTGGTGAGAGCGAATGAACTCCGCGCAGTGCCGCAGCGCAGACCGATGGGGGTCCGATAGATATTGATTCCTTCTTTGAGGCGAAGGTGGTTCTGGGCTCTCGTGCTTAGTTCAGTAGTGCCTTGATCAGTATGGATTCTCATGCCGGGAAGAGTTCCACTTTCGCTGGCGCTTACCCGCCGGCGCTTCCACACCTTCGCACCGAGGCGCACCTGGCGTCACTAGTAGCTGAGAAAAGAATTCACCCCGTATAAGCGTTGGCCTATACGGGGTGAATCTGTAAATCCTTTACTCACCAATTCCAGCTGAACGAAGCCTGACTATGGCTAGTAGTTATGGTGCGGGATTGCCGAGCTTTTTCGGATTACTGTGCTTTACCGAGAATTCGGTTGACCGTTGTTCCGCATACAGGGCACTTACCCTTTGCCATGCGGCGACCTGAATCCGAAATGTGAACCATGCCTTCGAAGTCGCGCTTCGCTTTGCACTTCACACAGTAGGCATCACCCTTGTAAGCCTCATTTGTCTCTGCCATTTTCTAGCCTCCTATCGACGTATGCGCTAGGAGCGCACTCGTTCAGGCTTGACGATACTCCCGCTCACGCTCAAAGTGGGCTCAATTGGGGGAGTTTTATCCCAGTTTCTTGAGCTCAACAGGGGCGGCCAAGGCGCGTTCAGCCGCCTCATACCCGTCGAGATAGGCGCTGGCGAGCTCTCCATCGGGGAATCGGGCCAAAATGGCGGTGAACTCCTCGCCGTGATCGCTATGGGCGAGGTGGATCGCCTCGTGGAAGAGAACGTAATCCAGGGCGTATTCAGGGGCTAATTGCAGGCGATCTGAGATGCGAATCGTGCGATCCACGCTCGTGCATGAGCCCCAACGCTCTCGCATCGCCCTCCAAGTCACACTCAGCGGGCGTTTCTCGATCTCGGGGGCATGCTCGCGCAGCAGGCTATCGATGCGATCGGCTAGTGCGCTCTCACTGGGGGTCCGGGCCGCCTCTTGGCTGCGGATCTTGGCGATCATCTCAGGGACCATCGCTCGTTCATCAGCCTTACTCATGCTCGCTGGGATCGAGATCACGATTCGTCCACCCTGGCGATAGGCGGAGAGATTGCGCTTACGTCTTTTCGACCTGATCACAATGATCTCGCCCTCACCAATTCCAGGCAGGGTCGCACCATCGTTTTCTAGATGACCATTGTGATTCTGGTCAGCGCTACTTTCCATATTCCAAAAGTACTCCCCATCGATGTCGAAGAGGTGGATGAAGTACAAGAACCTCAAGTACGTGTTGAGGTTAACGCGGTATTCACTTATCTGTACATAGTAAAAAAACTCTTATAAGTCAATGCGTGGGGCATTTGATTTGTTGCTTCGATCGTCGTAGTTTTCGCATACGAAGTCCTCGGATAACCGTTCTATATCTGCAAGGGGAAGGCAGATATTGGAATGTGCGGCCGGGGACTTCGCTTTTCTACAATAGTCCAGACGGTTTACAAAAGTCCAGACGGTTTACAAAAGTCCAGACGGTTTACAAAAGTCCAGAGAGGTCATCTGGCACAGCGGTGGAGGCGATAAATGCAGATGGGTTCTTCAAATCATCTGCGCTCGGAAGTATTCCAGCCCATAACGCATCGCGACTTTCAATCTGACTTTCTTGCCGAATAGTTCTCCAGAACGCGCTCGCCTCACGAGTGAGTCGGGGCGAGACTTCAAGTCCTAATAACGTTGCAAAGAGTTGCTGCGCCGGAGTAGATGCTGCGCGACGACGACGTTGGGTTTCACGTAACGCTTCGATATTTGGCATACGATCTCCGGCAGCTGTAACAACCACATCATCTGTCCAGCCGTCAATGAGGGCGAAAACTGTCTCTAGTTTTTCAAGTGCGGCTTTCTGTTGCGGTGATTCTTCGGGGGAGAAGATTCCATTGTTTAATTCAATCGAGAGATTTACCTGTCCTTCAATAGGTTGCGATGGATCAAATCCACTCATCGCCTCTTCGGCTTGGCGTTGAATCGCATCAAGATCAATGCGAATACCTCGCCCATATTCAGTAATAGTGCTCTGTATATACGAAACTAGCCATGGGTTATGTGCAAAGAGGCGAGCAACGGCGCTTTCGCGAAGTGCGTGAAAGAGATAGATCTCTGATTGCGGAATCTCTAAATCGGCAGACCAGACAGCGATATTTTCAGGGATTAACACTGGTCGCGGCGGATCAAGAATCGGTAAGCCCGCATCGTGTGCACCAGTAACAGTTGACGCTAACGTGCCAATAGATTGACCTAACTGTGTTGCCACCATCGCAGCGATAAATCCACGCAGTAATCCACCAATTGCTTCCAGGGGAATCGGAGCCTCGGCGCTTTGCTCTTGTGTTGCCTGCGCCAAAAGATCGGCCATCGCCTCAAGTAACCCTTGGGCAAGGGGGGCTATATCGCTATGCCAACCAGGGATCGTAAGGTCGACCCAATCCGAGCGATTTACAGCGGATGCAGCTGTTGGCGAAAGCACTGAAGGGAACGATGTCGCTTCATTGAGCCAGACCTCAGAAATTTCATATGCACCTGCAACGACGCTTTGATCACGGGTACTCAATGGTGCAACGCCCTTGGTTGTGATGAATTTCTTTGCCGTCTCGCGCACCGTATTTATTGGTAGTGGATCGGCTGGGTTACTACCTGATGGACCAAATCCCGCAAGTCCTCCTACTCCAGCCAAACCGGAGAAAAGAGCCGAAAGATTTTCTGGCGTCATTCCTTGCATGTTATCCATACCTTCAACGGGAATTCCTAATTTTTCAAATTGTTCACGCATCTGCTTCTGAATAGCTTTAAGCATTTCATTGAAATCTTCAGGGCCGTTATTATCGGCAGAGCCATCGTAGCTTCCATCATCTGAACCATCACCGGGCGGAGTAAAACCAAAGGGAGACATTCTTCCCACCCGACCTTTCATCAGAGCACTATTCGTATACGAACTATTCTTCACAGCTATTTAAGTAGAACACATCGAGAGCAGAATTTCTTCCCCGCTTGCGATGCTTTTTTCTCCTCATTTATGTCGAGGTGCAGAGGGTGATTTTGCGACTAGGCTATGTCTTATGTCCAATGCATTTTTAGCCCTAATCTGGTGGGTCATCCCTGCCGGAGCGCTCATAGGGGCGTTGGGGTATGTGCTCTGGGTGACGCAATTTAAAGATCGTTACGAGACTCAGACTTCACGCTCAGTCGATCAGTTTCAGCGATTTCAAGGGGCTTTTAACCAAGCACAGGTTGTTACTGTCGATGACGGCCAAGAGTTCAATAATGGCGAAGAGATAAAAGATAGTCAGCTACGAGGAGAAGGAAAATAATTCCCCCCTTGATATTCCCGCGATTGCCGCGGCTATCTACTGCACTCATCTATACCTTTTTCATCGTAGCCTTTCTCTCTCCCCTGCAGTATGTGGGAATTACACCAGGAACACCGCAAGGAATTTTTCCTGAAATTGTAAAAGTTAATTCCAAGGGTGATGCAACGGGATATCCCACTGATGGACAGTTCTATCTTCTGACTATTCGCGTCACATCACCAGGATCATATCTTTCGGGAGTTGAAGGAATTTATCGTTGGGTGCGAACAGATCAGGTACTCCTTCCCAGTAGTGTGATTTATCCGCCAGGAACTACCTTTGAAGAAGAAGATAAACAGTCAAAGGCAGAGATGAAAGGTTCACAAGATTTTGCGCGAACAGTGGCGCTGGACTATCTCATTCGAAATTACCCCAGTGGAGGGTACGAAAAAATAAAGGCAGAAGATATTTTGATTGATGTTAAAAACACAGGTGGACCCAGCGGAGGGATGATCTTTACCTTGGCAGTAATTGAGTTACTTACCAAAGAGAACCTGCTTAACGGTCGCTCTGTGGCAGGAACTGGAACGATTGCCAAAGATGGGAAGATTGGCGCTATAGGTGGCATCGAGGAAAAGCTGGTGGCGGCTAAAAGGGCTGGTGTAGAGCTATTTCTAGCCCCTAAGGAGAATTGTGCAGAACTTTCTTCTATACCTGAGGGGATCACAGTGGCTGCGGTTGGAACGCTTGATGAGGCTGTTGCAGCGCTGAATTCGAAGAGTCCGAGAGGTTGCGATAGTTTAGGAGCATGAATCAACTGCGCAAACCCCTCAATATCACAATCGGTATCATCGTTGCTCTCGGAGCGATTATCGCTTCTGCGAGTGGATTTTATATCGATTGGCTCTGGTTTAGATCTGTTGACTTCACAGAAGTCTGGAGCACAATTCTGATCACAAAGATTGTTCTCTTTGTGATCGTTGGTGTGATGACCTCACTATTTATCACTGCCAATATTTATATTGCCTATCGCAAACGCCCACTCTATGTGCCGTTATCAATTGAAGCCGATAATCTCGAGCGTTATCGCGCGCAGCTCGAACCAATTCGCAAATGGGTATTACTAGGTATTGCAGCAGTTCTCATCTACTTTGGTGGAACATCCGGATCAGTATTTTGGTCAACCTGGCTCCAATTTAGAAATTCAACGCCATTCGGTGTAACTGACCCACAATTTGGCCTTGATGTTTCCTTCTTTGCATTTAAGTTACCAATGTATCAAGCGCTCATTGGTTGGGGAATCTCTCTGACCGTTATTTCGACTCTGGCTGCAGTGGGAGTCCATTATCTCTACGGCGGAATTCGCCCACAGGCACAGTCAGAGCGCACTACGACGGCAGCGCGAATTCAGATCTCAGTTCTGCTCGGATTTTTTGTACTTCTCAAGGCAGTTGCTTACTGGTATGACCGTTATGCCTTGGCTCTGAAAGAGAATGCACTCATTACAGGTATGACCTTTAGCGATGTCAATGCTCTACTACCAGCAAAGGCAATTCTGGCAGCCATTGCAGTTGTCTGCGCGATACTTTTCTTTGCAAGTATTTTCACGCGCTCCTGGCTTCTTCCCACAGCGGGAACCGCACTTCTTGTTATCTCTTCCGTGTTGATCGCAGGTATTTACCCTGCAGCTATTCAGCAATTCACTGTTAAGCCGTCAGAGTCATCTAAAGAAGCGCCATATATTCAACGCAATATCGATGCGACTCGTGTGGCTTATGGCATCAGTGATGTTGAAGTACGGGATTATGATGCAATACTAACGACTAATGCTGGACAGCTAGCAGATGATGCGGCGACGATTGCCAACATTCGCCTCATGGATCCGAACGTTCTTTCTGCAACATTCCGCCAGCTTCAGCAGCTCAAGCCTTACTACGCATTCCCTGAGTCCCTTGATGTCGATAGATATAAAGTCAATGGTGTTTCTCGTGACACAATCGTTGCGGTCCGCGAACTCAGCATTGAAGGTAATCCAAATCGTAACTGGATTAACGATCACCTTGTCTACACACATGGTTTTGGATTTGTGGCAGCCTTTGGTAACTCACGTGATGTCGATGGAAAACCAACATTTGCAGTGGGCGATCTACCTTCGACTAAAGGGCTAGGCGAGTTTGAGCCTCGAATCTACTTCGGTGAGAACACCCCTGATTACTCAATCATTGGTGGTGTAAAGACAGATTCACCTGTTGAGTTCGATTACCCAGATGATTCATCGGCAAATGGCCAGAAGAACTACACCTATACCGGTAAGGGTGGCGTACCTGTTGGAAACCTATTCAATAAATTGCTCTTTGCAATTAAGTATCAAGAACAGCGCATCTTGCTCTCAAATCTGATCAATAAGGATTCAAAGATCATCTTTGATCGTAATCCGCGCGATCGCGTTGCAAAGGTAGCTCCTTGGTTAACCCTTGATGGAGATCCGTATCCAGCAATTATTGATGGACGCATTCAGTGGATCATCGATGGCTACACAACAAGTTCTAGTTATCCATATTCACAGACAACGGCGCTTGCTTCAGCCACGACCGATGCGCTTACAGTTAACTCAACATCTGTAACGGCGCAAGCGAATCGAAACCTGAACTACATTCGAAACTCAGTAAAGGCGACAGTCGATGCTTACGACGGAACAGTCACCTTGTATCAGTGGGATGAGAAAGATCCAGTACTTGCTACATGGATGAAAGTCTTCCCTGGCAGCATCACTCCCAAGAGTGAGATGTCTGCAGAGCTTCTTAGCCACGTACGTTATCCAGCAGATATGTTCAGAGTTCAACGTGACGTATTGAGCTCGTATCACGTACAGACTGCTGGAGCTTTCTACGGAGGACAGGACTTCTGGCGCGTTCCTCGTGACCCATCAACATTCGGTGGAAACGCTGCTGCGCAGCCTCCGTACTACATGACCGTACAAATGCCCGGATCAAATAGACCAACATTTTCACTGACCACACCATTTGTACCTCGCGGTGGCCGTGAAAACTTGTCATCTTTTGCCGTTGCAAATTCTGATGTTGGTCCAAATTATGGAAAAATCACTGTCCTGCAGTTGCCACGTAGCACAAACGTTGCCGGACCATCACAGGTTGCATCAAACTTTGAAGCAAAACCTGAAGTTGCTAATTCACTCTCGCTCTTGCGACAAGGTGGATCAGATGTGGTTCTCGGAAGTTTGCTGACACTTCCAGTAGGTGGCGGACTTCTCTATGTACAACCGGTTTATGTACGCGCGACATCTAATGCTGCTGCATACCCACTCTTGCAGAAAGTTCTTGTCTCATTCGGAGATCAAATTGGTTTTGATGGCACTCTTAAGGGCGCCCTTGATCAAGTCTTCGGTGGAAACTCAGGAACACAATCTGGTGGTGGCGATGTTGATTCTGGTGGTTCGTCATCTGATGTATCAAGTGCCATTGCTAGCGCTATCGCTGCATATAAAGATGGATTAGCTGCATTGGCAAAGGGAGATTTTGCTGCATACGATAGCGCGCAGAAGAGATTGAAATCAGCCCTCGATTCAGCAGCAAATGCGGAGAAGTAAAAGCAATTACTTCTCAATTTGGTAGATGACCTCGCGGCGATTAGGATTGTCCTACCGACGCGGGGTGGAGCAGCTCGGTAGCTCGCTGGGCTCATAACCCAGAGGTCGTAGGTTCAAATCCTGCCCCCGCTACCAAGATATACAGGTACTTACAGTTGAATGAGATGGCGCCGAAAGGCGCCTTCTTTATTCCCATTTGACTCGATTGTTTCTACAGAGAATTTGGAGGGCAATATCAATGCCAAGTAAGCGCTGGTCACACCACTACTCTTTATAGGTGCATTTCAAAAGCAGTGTAACTAGATTCATACTAATTGCACTGATTTCTATATTACTTCCGGTCCCAGCTGTCTCTGCCCCAAAGGTAACTCCGGGGAATTTCTGCAAGGTTCATAAGCAGAAAGTTAAAAACCAGAACAAGGTATTTACATGCATAAAATCCCGTAAGCAGTTGGTTTGGAGCAAGGGTGTAGTAGTTAAGCCAACACCCACACCCATAATTAAGGCCACACCCACACCAACACCCACACCCACACCCACACCCACACCCACGGTAATGCAGGCACCAAAAGTTCTGAGTCCACTTGAGAAACTAAATTCAGATATTTACCAGAGATATGTAGTTGCTCAAAAGAGCATAAGTCCAATTTTTAATTTTCAACGTTGCCCAAATGCAAACATTGAAATGGCTGAAATCACCGAAAAGGCCTTCATAGACGCCTATTCTTTTTGGGTCCCAATCTATACAGCGGCTGCGAAGGTCAATTGGTTATTGATGAGCGAAAAAGATTGGAACTGCTGGTACGAAACGACAGTAAAGTTTGAAGGACCAAATTCGGTGAGTAGATCCTGGAATGTGTGGAATAAGGATACGGGAATTTTAGGCCACTGCACTGTTAGTTCCACCGCTTTTTGTGGCTATGGAACTGGTGTTCGCGAAGACGGACTATTCGCCCAGTACAACCTCCTTGGCACTAATTACACAGTCGCACCAACTCCATTGACGGTTCATCACGAGACTGTCCACATTTATCAATCCCAGTTAATTGCGGATAATTATAAAACTTCAAAGACACATACAGCTGCTTGTTGGTTCATTGAAGGCCAAGCTAATCTCTTTGGCGTCCCAATCGCATTCAAAGGTGATTCAACTGCCCACCGCACTTTCGAGAAGAACCGCTTGCTTAATGTTTATCCTCAAGGAGGCTCCTACACAAAGGATCAGTGGCTCGGGGTCCTTAATGAATTACAGAACAATAAAACCAGTTTCTGTTTTGATAATGAACTTGGCTACTCGCTTGGTTGGTTCGCTCTCGAATGGACATACATGAATTACTCTATTGAGGAGATGCATACGTTCTTAGAAGCTATGGCCAAGGGCTCAACTTGGGGGCAAGCTATCCAAAGTGTCCTCTCGATAGATGAACAGAATTACTACAGCAAAATCGCCCAGTATCTGGCAGATGAGCTTTAGGCTGGTGGTTGAGAGTTAACGGATACGCAGCGAATTTGTGACAACAAGGAGGGAGCTCGCAGCCATTGCAGCAGCTGCATACATAGGAGTTAAGGCACCGGCCATAGCAATTGGAATTCCAATCACGTTATAGGCAAAGGCCCACCCAAGATTTATCTTGATGATTCGTAAGGTCTTTGTAGCCAAGGCAAGTGAGCTGACAACGCCCATTAAATCTTTGCCCATCAAGGTGATATCAGCGCTACCAATTGCGGAATCAGTTCCAGTTCCCATAGCGATACTTAAATCGGCGGCGGCTAACGCTGCGGCATCGTTAATGCCATCGCCAACCATCAGCACTGTCTTTGAGTCTTTCTTGAAATCTTCAACAACGTGCAACTTGCGATCAGGCAAAGTGTTGGCAATAACGTTACTTGCAGGAATTCCAACGAGGGAGGCGATGTGACGGGCGCTCTCTTGATTATCTCCAGTGACTAACCACGGAGTTATTCCACGCGCATTGAGTGCAGAAATCGTGGCCTGTGCATCAGCTTTGACTTCATCGGAGGTTGTAAAGAGAGCGAGTGCGACCCCATCCCATGCAAGAACGGAGACACTTTCGCCGCGACTACGTGCCTTTTCAATGCCATCAGCAATCTGAGAATCAAATGGAACAGAGCTATGTGCAATCGCCTCAGGGGTTCCGATAAGAACAAGAGGGGAGTATTGCCCGCACTCCACTCGTCCGCCGACTCCTGAACCTGGTGTCTGAATGAAATCAGTAAGAGGCAAGATCTTCGCACCGCGTGATAACGCATGAGATGCAATTGCCTTTGCAATCGGATGATCATTGGCATTTTCCAGCGTTAAGGCGGTTGAAAGAATCATCTGCTCATTGATGATCGCAGAGAACTCTTGGCCAAGTACTTTTTGCGCAGAAATAGGAATAAGGACATCTCCCACTTTCATGACACCCGTTGTGAGAGTTCCAGTCTTATCAAAGATAGCTACATCGACGGTGCGTGCAAGTTCTAGAACATGTGGCTTACGCAGAACTATTCCACGGGAAGCACCCCGTCCCGATGCGACAACGAGTGCAACCGGGGTTGCTAGGCCAAGGGCACACGGGCAGGCGATTACAAGAACTGTGATTGCCACCGAAATAGAAGTTGATAATGAACGTCCATCGCCACCATTGAGGGTGCTATCGAGGTAGTAATACCAGAGAAAGAATGTGCCAATTGAAACAAGTGTGACAATTGGAACGAATACGGCAGAGATGCGATCGGCTAAGCGCTGAATTGGAGCTTTGGCGCTCTGCGCTTCAACAACCATTGCAGTAATTCTCGCCAACTCGGTATCACTTCCAATGCGAGTGGCCTTCACAATGATGCGGCCATTGTTATTCATTGAGGCACCGATAACACGCGAGCCTGGTGACACATCTATTGGGACAGATTCCCCGGTGAGCATGGAGTTATCAACGGAAGAATTACCTGAGATAACAACGCCATCGGTGGCAATTCGAGCACCTGGTTTAACAATGAATTCATCACCTAGGACCAGGTGTTCAATCGGGATGAGAACTTCGAGTCCGTTTCGCAAGACAGTCACTTCTTTAGCGTGAAGTGAGAGAAGTGATGTGAGAGCGCTACTAGCACGATGTTTTGCGCGAGATTCTAAGAATCGGCCCAAGATAACAAAGAGCAATACACCAGCTGCAACTTCGGTATACACATCACCGTCACCAGTTGCATTTGCATAGATAGACCATGTGAACGCTGCAGTAGAGCCAAGTGAGATCAAGGTATCCATTGTTGGATGCTTGATATTTCGAATCGCGGCACGATGGATAGGCCAGGCAACAAACAAAATTAATGGAGTCGTGAGGGCAATACCTAACCATGCTGTCGGTGAATAGAGTGGGTGTGGAAGTGATGCGAGATCGAGAAGATCGTGTATCTGCATATCAATCCACATATGCCAATCCATCACCATTGAAATTGCGATGGCAGGAACGCCAAAGATAATCGCCCAGATCAGCGCGCGAGTTGATTTTCTATTAGCCAGTGCGGGTCCTTGGCTATCTGCCATCAGAGTTGCCCCGTAGCCGGCAGATTTAATCTTTGAAATAATGACATCTGTCGGTAGCTCTTCCGGTGCCAGCACGTGCACGGTTTCGCTTGCAAAATTTACTGAGGCGCGAACGCCGGTGAGTGTGTTAAGAGCTCGTTCAACTGATGCCACACAGGAAGAGCAGGTCATACCTGTCACCGAGTAGGTGGTTGCAGTAAGAGTGGCCTTATCTAAATCAATTGCAATTTCTGGTTCACGATGGCGCATGAGATCGATGGAAATATCTTCAGCCATTGTTCCCTCCCTTTACATTGAGAGCAGAAAGTACCTGGCTATGAATTGTTGAATTAGTTGAGATTGCATTGGGGCCGAAAGGTCCATCAACTCCATCTAGAGATGTGAATCGTCCGCCTGCCTCAGTAACGATGAGATCAAGGGCTGCCATATCCCAGAGCGCCAGCGATGGTTCGATAGCAACATCGACCGATCCTTCAGCAACGAGCATATGAGACCAAAAATCTCCTAAGCCGCGCGTTCTCCATGCACCATCAAGGAGATTTTCAAAAGCTGCACGTCGATCGCCCCACCCTATAAAATCTGAATACGCGATCGAAGCATCTGCAAGTGATGCAACTGCAGATACACGAAGAGAACGTGGAGTCGCGCCGTTCTCAGATACATATGCACCACCGCCACGAGTGGCATACCAGCGGCGATACAACGCTGGTGATGAAACAACGCTGGTGACAACCTGGCCCCCAATAACGAGTGCAATCAGAGTTGCCCACGTCGGAACACCGCGGAGAAAATTCTTTGTTCCATCGATTGGATCAATGACCCAATAACGATTGGGATCATCCTGAGTGAGTTTTGTTCCACCAAACTCTTCACCCACTACTGTGTCAGCAGGATAGGTCGCGCTAATCGCATCTCGAATCGCTTGTTCAACGGCGCGATCGGCATCGGTAACTGGAGTGTTATCTGGTTTTGTTGTGATCTGTAGATCCAAGGCGCGATAGCGCGAGAGTGAAATAGCATCTGCTTGATCTGCCAGCGAGAGCGCAAAGGTAAGTTCGGCTGCAAAGTTGGATGAATTTCCACCCAGACTATTTACTCTCCCACTCATAGTCCGATTCTATCTTCGCGCTCTGATTACTCGCTCAGCGTGGGGTTCTTATCCTTGAGTTCTAGTAGTGACCTCAGACTCGTTACGCGTATGAGCCGCTCTTGGTCGATCACACCATCGGGTGCGATCCATTCATTGAGGCGACAACTTGGTTCATAGTGAGTGCAGTGAGGCAGGCACCCTTGGGTGACCTCAGCGATTTCCGGAAAGGCGGCGATGATGCGATTAGATTCAAGGTGAGCCAATCCAAATGCACGGATTCCCGGTGTATCAATAATCCAACCATCATGGCTTTTGAGTTCAGAGGAGAGCGGCAGAGCTATCGCACTTGATGAGGTGTGTCGCCCACGTCCTGTCACCGTATTTACAATTCCGGTAATTCGCCCGGCATGTGGAACAAGTGCATTGATCAACGTTGATTTTCCAACGCCTGAGTGTCCAACTAATACTGAAGTTTTTCCAATAAGAATTTCTCTAATTGTCGCAAGATCGCTGTCATGAGATTCCGCCTTCGATGAGGAAGTTAAAATCCTGACACCAAGTTTTCTATACTCTTCCACAAAATCAGGTAAAGGTGCCAGATCAGTTTTCGTCATAAGAAGTATCGGCGTGATGCTCTCATGGAAGGCACAGACTAAGAAGCGATCAATGAGTCCGCGACGCGGCTCTGGATTAGTAACGGCGGCGACAATAACGAGCTGATCAATATTGGAGACAATTGTTCGCTCTACCTGTGCTGAATCATCTACCGTTCGACTTAATGAGTTACGTCGCGGCTCTACCGAAACTATTCGCGCCAGGCTTCCTTCAGCTCCACTCACATCACCAACAAGTTTTACGCGATCTCCGACAACTACAGATTTTGGCCCAAGTTCACGAGCCTTCATCGCCGTCACGATGACGGCGTCATCGGTGATACAGGTTGTTCGACCTCGATCAACTGTTGTTACAAGTGCAAATATGGCATCAGCATGAGCAGGTCGGTCTTTACTACGCGGGCGTGTGCTTCTAGCTGGTCGGATGCGGGCATCAGATTCATCGTATGAATATGGAGTCATGAAAGCAGACTCGTCCAGAGCCCTGGAAAATCAGGAAGTGTTTTCTTCGTTGTTTGGATATTTTCAACCAACACATCCTTAACAACCAATCCAATAACAGCGCCGGCTGTTGCTAAGCGATGATCCTCGTAAGTATGGAAAATCCCGCCATGCAGCGTCCCAGCGGTGGGATCAATCTGCACACTCGTTTCATCTTCGATCACTCTGCTACCGAGTGAATTCAACTCTGTTGTGAGCGCTGCTAGGCGATCTGTTTCATGCAATCGCAGATGACCGATACCACGAAGGTGAGATGGTGAATCTGCCAATGCGGCAAGTGCTGCAATCGCCGGAGTGAGTTCGCCAACATCGTGGAGATCGATATCAATTCCGTGAATAGAAGCACCACCCACAAGCTTTAACCCACCATCAACAAATTTACAGGTAGAGCCCATGCGAGTGAAAATCTCACGCAACTGGTCACCTGGTTGAGTAGTTTTTCGTGGCCAATCAGAGATTGTCACGCTTCCTCCGCAGGCCATCGCGAGTGAGAGAAATGGTGCAGCATTTGAAAGATCAGGTTCAATTGTTACATCAAGTCCTGTGAGAGAACCCGGTGCAACGCTCCAACACTGACTGCTTTCATCGACAGTAACTACTGCACCAAAATCACGGAGCATCGCAACGGTCATATCTATATGAGGCATAGATGGAAGAGTCGGCCCTGAGTGCGTTACTGAAACTCCATTCACCATACTTGGACCGATAAGTAAGAGCGCTGATAAGAATTGACTTGATTTACTTGCATCGATTGTGATTGCACCACCTGGAATTTCGCCAACACCACTGATCTTCATCGGCAAGCTATAGCGACCACCGTGGTCAATCTGTATTCCAAGCTCTTCCAGAGCGCTGATAACAGGCCCCAGTGGTCTTTCGTACGAGCGAGGATCTCCATCGAAGGAGATCTCTCCACTTGCTAGCGCTGCTAGTGGAGGGAGAAAGCGCATCACTGTCCCAGCATTTCCTACATTAATTGTTGCTGGTCCTGTGAGCTTTTTCGGGGTAATAATCCAATTACCAAGGCCGTCATCGATGATTGAGGTACCGAGCGCTTTAAGACCATCGACCATTAACTGCGTATCGCGCGAGAGCAATGGTTTGCGTAACGTTGAGGGAGTTTCTGCTTGCGCTGCGAGTATGAGCGCGCGATTGGTTACTGATTTAGATCCAGGAATAGTAACGGTGAGATCTACCGCTTTGCGTCCGCGATAAATCGCAGGCCACGGTGCAGATGTCGTTGATTCCATACACGCAGTCTACCCGTCGTAGACTTATCGGCGTGTGCGGTCGATATGCAAGAACTCAAGGCGCTGATGAGATTTTCTCCAGCTTTGATTTAGCCTCTAACGAGGTCGATCACTCACTCCCACTCAATTGGAATATTGCACCGACAAATGAGATTTACATTATTCGCGGAGAGATGGCTCTGAGTACAGCATCGTGGGGAATGATCGCGCCGTGGTCAACTGATCCAACATCGGCGCGAAACTCTCAATCACATGCCATTAATGCCAGAAGTGAATCGATTCACGAGAAGCCAACTTTCCGAGATGCCTTTCGTAGAACTCGCTGCATCATTCCGGTCAATGGATATTACGAATGGGCAACCGCACTTGGTCAATATCCACCGAAACAACCTTTCTACATGAGCCCTGATCCAAAGATTTGGGATACGGCATTTTCTGTAGCAGGAATTTGGAGTAGATGGATTTCCCCGACTGGCCAACAGATTGATAGCGCATCGATTATTACCCGAGAAGCGGTCGGAGATTTAGCGACGATCCACAGTCGCATGCCTATGATTCTTCCGAGAGAGCGGTGGAAAAATTGGCTAGACCACGAGCAACGCGGGCCCTCCTTCTTTCAGAACCTCATGAATAACGATCAACCCGATCACGGTGTCCTCATCCACCCAGTTTCCAGTCGCGTTAATCTGGTGGCTAACAACGGAGCTGATTTGATTACCCCGATTGCTCTCGGTGAACCGACAACACTTTTTTAGCCACGAGGTCTCGATGCGATTTTTTTCCATTGCTGAGATAGCCTAGAAGCAATGACATCAAAGGATTTAGTTCTAGAAAGCGCCGCTGACCGAACGCTTCGGTTTGAGCGAGACGCTCTCGTTTTCATGGATCAGCTCTATGCCGCTGCTCTTCGATATACAAAAAATCCTGAAGATGCACGTGATCTCGTGCAGGATACATATATCAAAGCATTTACCTCTTTCCATCAATTTGAAGAAGGCACCAACCTACGAGCCTGGCTCTATCGAGTTCTTACAACGACATTTATTAATTCATACCGAAAGAAACAGCGCCAACCTCTAATTGCACATAACGAATTAGAGGATTGGCAGATTGATCGCGCCCAGAGCCATACTAGCGACTTGGGAAAGTCAGCTGAGGTAGAAGCGCTTGAGAATTTGCCGGATAGCGATATTAAGAATGCGCTACAAGAACTTCCTGATGAATTTCGAATGGCTGTCTATCTCGCAGATGTTGAAGGTTTTTCATATAAAGAGATCGCCGAAATAATTGAGATTCCAGCAGGCACAGTGATGTCGCGTCTGCATCGAGGCCGTAAGTTGCTGCGCGAAAAATTAGCAGACTACGCGCGCGAGCTCGGTTACACAGTTAATCAGAGCAAGAAATCCTCACCTGATGAGGGGGTGAACCCATGAGTCCTTTCGGAGCAGAGCAGATGAGCTGTCCTGAAGTTCTAGCCTCTATCGTCTTTATTATCGAAGATGCTATCGATCAGGTCGAGCGTCCCGATGATGTGCGAGGTCATATTGATATCTGTCCTCAATGTGCACATCAACTAGAACATGAACTACTTACTCATTCAATTGTGATGGAAGCACTGCGTAGATCATGTGTTGAAAAAGCACCATCAAGCCTTTACGAGAGTATTCACAACCAATTGATTAACACTCAATTATCTGGTGCTCAGGAAAGTACTGAAGTGGTCACCACATATTCAAGAACTGAAATTTCTATTGAGATAGATGAATTTGGCAATGTCGAACATCGTGAAATTCAGATTGAAGAGACTCATATTCAGCAGATTAATTACGATCAAGGATCTACGGGGGAGAAGCCCTAATGAGGCCGGCGGAAGAGATTATTGGCGCTGTGGGACTCTCCACCATGATTGTCAGACCAGGGGATACAACGGTAGCTATGGGCATCTCTGATCTACCAATTTTGGCAAGTTCGCACATTATGCATTCAATGGAGAGCGCCACCGTTGCAGCGATTACTGAGTATTTAGAATTAGGTGAGACAACTATTGTTGAGAAGTTTGAAATTACACTGCTTGATTTAGTTGGAATCGGAGCGGAGGTTAGATGTACCGCGCGGTGTATCGATGTTGAGGGGCGAGAGTTAACTTTTCTCTGTGATCTTTATGAAGGCGAACGACATATTGCACAGGGTGTAATCAAGAGAAGGGCGGTGGAACGAGTCTCTTACCTCGCTCGCACCGCCGCTCAATCTCTCTTGCAGTAGAACCGTGGCTCTTCTGCACTAGAACTGTGGCTCTTCTGCAGTAATTACTTCTTAGTGGCCCAGAAAATTTCTGCGATTTCATCAATCTTTGCGATCAGTGAATCTGCAACTGCTACTTCCTGAGTTCCCTTTGTTCCTGCAGCACCTGCGAGCTTTGTCGCTTCATTAAAGAGCGAGTGCAACTGTGGGTACTGCTCGAAGTGAGGAGCCTTGAAATAATCAGTCCAGAGAACCCAGAGGTGCTCCTTGACTGCATGTGAACGCTCTTCTTTGATTGCTACAGAGCGTGAGCGGAAATCAGCGTCAGCATTTGCGGCATATTTTTCCATGCACGCCTTTACTGAGAGTGCTTCGATACGTGCCTGAGCAGGGTCATAGACTCCGCAAGGTAGATCGCAATGTGCATAAACGGTGAGACTAGGCTTAAAGAAGTTTTTCATGTGTGTCAGACTACATTGTGTGAGGCTTTTTAGCACCGTAGAAGTTGACGGCCTATCTATGGCCCCCACTTTTATTCCAGGGGATCAACTCTATGTTCGTTGGTACTCCCGGAAAGGGGCTAAGGCATCGGCTTTAGCCCTGAGCAACATCGTGATCCTGGAACGAGACGAACAGCCGGGGGTCTTCTACATCAAGCGAATTACTCAGATCACAGAGGAAGGTATTTGGGTCACTAGTGATAACCCAAAGGGAAGTGATTCATCGAAGTGGGGTTGGCTTCCACCACATTCAATCAAGGCGAAGTATCTCTTTCGCACGAAGAAAGCTAAGCGCGATAATTAACGAGTAAAAGCCTCATACATCAAAGCTTTTGCCTCTTCTTCGTGCAAGTGATGATTTCCAGTTGCAGGAGATGCAGTAGCGCGACGCGATACTCGACGCAAGATTCGAGAGCCAAATCCATGTCCACCGTGCGCTTCAGATGTACGGAGCGCAATATGTGACCAAGGGCCTTGGTTTGCCGGCTCATCTTGAACCCACAAAAGATTCGCTTGTGGATGAGCATCTGCAACTTCACGCATCTGATCAATTGGCAATGGATAGAGAAGTTCAACGCGAGCGATAGCTGTCGTATGTTCTCCGAGTCGATCACGTTCTGCAACAAGATCGTGATAAATCTTTCCAGAACAGAAGATCAAACGTGTTGCGTTCTGGACTTTCTCATCACCAATAACTGGGTGGAAAGTTCCTGATGTGAAATCACTCAGAGATGACGCAGCTGCTTTTAAGCGGAGCATCGACTTTGGTGTGAAGACAACCATTGGGCGCCGAGTTGGGTTAGCAACGTGCCAGCGTAGTAAGTGGAAATATGATGCTGGGCTTGATGGCTGTGCAACAGTCATATTCTGCTCGGCAGATAACTGTAGAAAACGCTCAATTCGCGCTGATGAGTGATCTGGGCCTTGTCCCTCATATCCATGTGGAAGTAAGAGAACAACGGAGGAGCGCTCCCCCCACTTTTGCAGAGCTGATGAAATGAATTCATCGATAATTGTTTGGGCTCCATTGCTGAAGTCACCAAACTGACCTTCCCACATTACTAAGGCTTCAGGGCGCACAACAGAGTATCCATACTCAAACCCCATAGCTGCATACTCTGAAAGGAGTGAATCGACTACAAAGAATTGATTCTCATCTGTGATCAGAGAGCGAAGCGGAGTCCACTCATTTCCGTTCTCTTTATCAATAACGACTGCGTGACGGTTGCTAAATGTTCCACGGCGTGAATCTTGACCGGCGACACGAATTGGATGACCAGATTTAAGGAGTGATCCAAATGCCAGCAACTCGCCCATCGACCAATCGATAGTTCCATCGTTGAGCATCTCCATCCGCTTTTGCAATTGTGGAAGTAGTTTTGGATGAACGCTAAATCCTTCAGGGGCTGCGATCTGAGTTGCGGCAATTTCTCGAGCGAGTGCCTCAGTAATCGCGGTTGGAACTTTTTCTGCAGCTGGTGGAACTGGAATCTTAAAGTTTTCATCATGCTCTGCTTCGTAGTTGTTGACCGAAGCAAAGACGGCTTCAAGCTGGCTCTGATAGTCGGCGGCAATTTCATCTGCTTCTTGTGGAGTGATATCACCACGCCCAACGAGAGCCTCTGTGTAAAGAGTACGAGTTGATCGCTTTGCA
>Ga0129324_10000463_pt1 | contig 29699 bp, 21 predicted proteins | sample CPBDNA_7_FD_96879 | JGI IMG/M metagenome (GOLD analysis project Ga0129324, IMG submission 96879) | Freshwater to marine salinity gradient microbial communities from Chesapeake Bay, USA - CPBay_Spr_15_0.2_DNA | ecosystem: Environmental > Aquatic > Marine > Coastal | place: USA: Chesapeake Bay...
AATTCCTGACTTTAGAAATCGGCGTGATGTAGACCGATCACCTGGTGGAAATTCCTCAATCTATAAGAATCGAAGTGTTGGGTGCCATGCTGGGATGGATGCACTCGCTGGAGCTTTCTCTTATTACGATTGGAATGGGGGAGTAACCTATGAACCCGGCATTGTCGTAACTAAGATGAATCATAATGTAATTTTTCCTGATGGTCATGTGACCAGTGATAATTCTTGGCTTAATCTTTGGGATCAGGGACAAAATGCTAGTCTTGGTTGGGGTTATCCTAGGGACGGGTATGGGGCCAAAAGCTTAGGCAAATTATTTGCAACAAGTGACGCCTTTCCTCAATGCATGAGTGAACAAGTCTTTAAAAAGGTCTGTTTTCGCAATCCTGAAGGTAATGATGATCGACTTATTAAAGTAAATGCTGATTATTTTAAAAATACAAATTTTAATATGAAACGTCTTTTTATTAAGACAGCACTCGATTGCATGGACGAGTAGGGGTGGTTTCTATGAATATTCTTAAAAAAATTCTAAAGTTATGTATGTATATTCCTCTCTTTGCGGGTCTTCACCTAACTTCTTGTGTTGAACAGGCGGACAAATTTAAAGAGGAGTCTATCTCTATAGATGTAGACGAGTTTGGAAACCCAATCCCTCGTAGACAAGAAGGGAAGAGAACTGAAGCTGTAAGTGAACAAAATAGTATTAGTGGAGCTCACATTAAAAATTTTAATCAAATAAATATGAGTTTCTCAAAACTAACGGGGGTTAGTCGCTCCCATGACAATGTTCAAGATGTTATGGGGCAAATACTAAACCAATTGCCTTCTAGTAATGATCTTGGCGGATTTACTCCTTTTCATCAAATTTCTATTACAAGACTCGCTTTCACCTATTGTGAGTTATTTATTGATAACGATGCGACGTTTTCAAATATTGATTATGAAAGGCTATCAAGTGTATCGATGGCAGACGCTATGATTACCCACTTTTTAGATGAAGTGCCTGAAGATGAGCCCGCAAAATATGATGTTCTGCGAGGAGAAATGATTTCAATTCTCGATAATGAGGACCTTGATCAGGTTGGGCCTCTTGTGAATAGTAACGGTGTTGGTAACGCCACACTAATGAGGAGACTGAGTAAGATGGCCTGCTCTCTCACTCTCTCTTCTTCTTTTGTTACTTTAATTTAAAGCGAGGTTTATAATGAGTGATAAAAATAAAAATCTAAAAAATAAAGATAAAGGTAAAGAGATTTTTCTCTACAATGATCACCCCAAACCTCGCTCTAGACGAGACTTCCTTGCCTCAGGTCTTGTTGGTATGGCGACTTTTGCTCTCGGGCCAAACCTTGATAGCATTATGAATCTATCTCCTAATGAAGTCATGGCCCAAGAGTGCGCTCACCCAAAGATGTGCACCTCAGTTCCCTATATGTGTTTTGAAGCGGCTGGTGGTATGAACCTTCCCGGTGGGAATGTCATGGTGGGCTTCGGTGCAGGGGAAGACCAAGTTGACTTTGGTTCAGTTCAAAGTATGAGTGATTATATTAGAATGGGGCTTCCTCCTTCAATGCATCCGAGTGTGTCAGGAATGATCAATAGTAGTTATGGCCTTAAGTTTCACTCAACATCGGGCCTATTATTAGGATTAAATTCTGTTCTTATTCCACAAATGCCAGGGGATGCTGATTTAAGAGGTTCTATTGATGGGGTTTTTATTTGTGCCATTAGTGCTGATGATTCTAATGCAAATCCTATCAATACTTCCCATATGGCGCGAAAAGCTGGAGCTCAGGGTGATCTTGTACAAATTCTTGGAACTCAAAATACGGCCACAGGCGCGCGCTCGACTGCACCTCAAAATGAAATCAATCTTCTCTATCGTCCTAGTACACTGAGAAGCTTTAAAGATGGTGAGGGACTTATTAGTATTGGCGATAGCATGATGGGGGAAAATTATCTCGATGCAAGTGATCCAGCTTTAGGAGTTCAAAGGCTAAAGGCCTTCATGGATAAAGTTCGTAAAGTAGGTAATTCTCGTTTTAGAGAAGTGGCCTCACTTCAAAATGAAATTAAGGCCAAACAAAAAGTTGAGACAACGCTCGGGGGAACACTTGGAATATTTGATAAATATTCTCCAGTAGAGTTAAACCCTATGAAAAATAGTGACATTAATACATTAAATCCAATCTTTGGAGATATACAGGGAGATGGTTCCTATTCAATAGGCAGAAAGGAAGAGGAAGTGGCCGTGATTGCAAACTTGGTTCTCAAAAAAGTGGCCGGTGTCGGTAATATTACGCTCGGTGGTTATGATTATCATAATGGTACTGCTGCTTCCGGAAATGCTAAAGACTATGAACTTGGACGCTATATTGGAATGTGTATAAAGCTGGCAGCTTCGCGCTCTGAGAATTTATTTATGCATGTCTATACCGATGGCGGAGTTACTGGGGATAGCGGTGGCGCTATTGATGTCACAACTGGAGGTAGAGGAAGGGTTAATTGGACCTCTGACTCTGGTACACGCAGTGGTACTTTGATGATTGTTTATAAGCATGGACATAACCGTGTTGACTATGGAGAGTCTTCCTCACTTCTTCTAAGTGGGAGAAAAAGACAAGTCGGACACTTTAAACAGGCCGGCGGTGTTAATGCTGGCGCTAATTCAATGAGTAATAATATAAATCAACTGTGGAAGGCGGTAATCTTAAATTACTTAGCAACCATGGTAAATAGTAATGATGATGATGAAGTTATTAGTATAGTGGGAACAGTGTTTGAGGAACGTTTTGGTGATCTGCCCCCTGACTGGAAAAATCTCATTCGCTTGCGCTCTCTTGTGGCCTAAGTGATGTGAGCATTTTTCACGAGGTCATGCTTGTGAAAACGCTATTTATTTGTATGCTTCTAATTCTCTTTGTGGGTTGGGGATGTGTGCCTGCTTCTATGTTGTCAGGAGAGGGCGAGCGGTCCGAGCTTATTTTTGAAAATAAGAAATCTCCAAAAAAAGGAGGACGGGTGACTGGCGTAAATGACCTTGAAATTTTCAAGGTCACGGTTTATCCCCTCGTAACGCAAAATAGTTGTGTCAACTGTCATGGCTCGAGTCAGTCTCCAAAATTTGCAGTGGCAGATCCAATTGAAGCTTTTAATAATCTTATGAGTGCTGGCAAAGTCGATCTTACAGACCCAGAGTCTTCAAGAATTGTCAGGAAGATAGCAGATCAGTCTCATAATTGCTGGAGTAACTGTGCTGATAATGCTGATGAAATGCTCGCGGCCGTTCGTCAATGGGCAAGACGCTCTGATAACACGGATCAAGGCCTTGGCAATATCGAAACATTTAAAAAAGGCTTTCCAGATATCTTTGAAACACAGAAGGCACAAACGGAATACGGAACCCTCATATTACAAGCGGAACAGTCCAGTCCAGGTGTTTTAAATGGAAGGTATCAGACTTTCATTGATTCCAAGGCCCTAGGACAAGGATATATTAAAGGCGAATTCCCCATATCGAATCCGATCACCAACACAGCTCGAGTTGGTAGTGTACAGCGTGCTCGCTGTAGTGTGCCCAGTTATGGCGTCATAAATAACTACACCAATGGCGCTTATCGGATAAGAGAAACAAGCACCCACGTTGCTAGTGATTCTCGAATTTCAGCGATTACAGGTAGCACTGTAAAAGACGGTTACACGCCATTTTCATATCAGCTAGATGGGCTTCTTATTAGACCAGATCGACGCATTGAAAGAGCAAGAAGTCTTATCTCCGGTGCGGGGTTATCAATTGGTGGAATGGTGATTGCTAATGGAAATTTTCCTCGTATTACCAAGCGGCCTGGGGTTCTTGCCCCCGTTGTTAATGGCGCTATCATTCCTCTATCATCCGGAGGTTTTGAAATCTTACCTCATTTTGCAAAGTGGGATGAGGTTTTTAACTCAAATGGTAGTTTTAAGGCGCGAGGAAATCAGTTTATAAAAGATAATGGTGACTCTGAAGATGTTTATAATCTCTTTGCCGATGGAGCCTATGAACCAAATCCTAGGGTTATTCTTAATGAGTTAAATGAAGAAGAGTATATTAAAAGAAATATCCTCTATAAAGTTTTAAAAGAGGGAGCACGTTCTTACCTTCAGGGACGTATTGGTGAATTTAGCCGCATAAGAAAGCTTGATTTAGAATTCTTTCTCTCAACTGAGCCTATAACGATAGCTTTGGATTGTCGTGATGAGTGGATAGGCTTTGAAGATCAACTTGTGAATCCTAGTAGACCAAGTAGTGGTTATAAGAATTGTGATCCTACTGATCCTAACTTTCCAGGGCGTTATAATGATCTTGTGTATGAAGTGTTAACAGACAAGGGTTCAATCACTCCTCTTACGTATGATAATGCTCTCGATAAACTTTCACTTAGTGATGATGAAACCACTATCATAGCGGCGAGAGCAACCGATTTATCGAGTGGGCGTTGGTTTCATCGAATTGACCTTTTTATGCATGTAAGTGTTGCTATTGACAGTAAATCGGAAAATGATGATTTGGATTATTCCTTTTATCGTGGTCAAAGTGGTGCTTTTACCTATAACGAAAGTTTTTCTAAAGAAACATCTCTTGGAAATAATGGCGATCTCTCATGGGATTTAAATAAGGGTAGTGAAAACCTCGATTTAAGTTCAGTTTTTGTTGGTAATACTAGCGCTCTTGACCAAAGACTTGAACTTGAAAATTTTGAACAAACACTTTATCCCGTCATCCAGAATGCTCGTTGTATTGAATGTCATACAAGTGGAGATCAAGCAAGATTTGGCCAAGAGAACTCTTCTCTTGCCATGAATATTATTAAGGAGCAACGGTTGGTTAACTTTCTTGACCCAGGGGACTCTTTTAGAGGTCGTGGTGAGGGAGTCGTTCATCGATGTAATAATGCGTCCCCAGACCCTCGCTTTGACTGTTCCAACGATTCATCTCTAAGGGATTCATTTGTCGATGCGATTAGGTCTTGGAAAACCGAGAATGAAGCCGATAGTTCTGGAGATGGGATTTCTGGTTTAAGCGAAGCCGATAGAACTCCTGGTTTTGCTCGTTACGAATTAGAAGTAAAAGAAAATGGTGCCTATAATATATGGTTCCGTGCCAGAAAGAAGAGCATGAACAATATTAGCTTTGATTATCGATTACTAAACTCTCGAGGTGGACCTCAACCTTTATTTCAAAACTCTGGTGGAAGACTTACTGGTGTCAGTGGAAGTTGTCGTGATTACGACCTCTCTTTTGATGAGTGGACGTGGACAACAGAGGGAAGATCAAGTGAACGAGGTAATCTTGGTCCAAACGGTGAAATTATTTTAGACGATTTAGGTGATCCTATACCTGTTCCAGATAATAGGATTTATTTTAACTTAAATGTAGGGACTTACATACTTGAGGTTTTCGAAAAAGAGCTTGGCGCCGAAATAGACCTCGTCGCCTTAAATAAAATCGAAAATCTGACAGATATTGGTCGTCTTAATTTCCAGCCTGATATCAGGGCCAGAGACGAAAAATATATCTCTAATTATGAGAGGAAAATTTTAAAATATGACCTAGGCCATCTTGTTGATTTGGAACTTGGAGAAGAGGCGTATTTTAAGATTGAAGTAGAAGAGGAGTTTGGAGGGCAGAACTATATTTTTAAGGCGCCAAGGTTTGTCTTTAATAATAGTAGAAATAAGTTTTTAAAAGTTAAAGGAATTAGAGGTCAAATTAATGGAAAACATGAATTCACAGACTCTACTTATTCTCAGATTGATTATATCTTAGGCATGGATCGGGTAATTACTTATGCTCCTCTTGTTACTCTAGTTCCTGATCCCGATAATAAGGCCAATAATCAATTTTCTTTTGTTTTTGATGAGATTGCGATTGTTGATGGGCCTGTTAGTAATCTCTCGCCAAGTGGTGAGTTACCCCAACTTGCTGAGGCCCAAGGTTGTCTAGAGCTTGAACTTTTTCAAAATACAGTAAAGCCTATTCTTAAGCATGTGAGGGTTATCCTAAATGACTCTTTGGACGACCTTGTCGATAATTTTCCTGGTGGAGCGGATAGGCCTCAAAATGGCGTTGAATTTTATCGATGTATGACATGTCATAATGAAACTCATCCTTTCTTTAAAATGACGACCTTCGATTACAATGACGACATACTTTGTAAACAAGCGATATCCAGAGTTAACTTTGAAAACTTCTATCAATCAACTCTTATTAGAGGGATCAATGGTACAAACAATCATCCTAAATTTGTTTTCTCGGAAGAACTTTTTTACGAAGGAGGAAATCTAGAGCGCTGGGATACCCACGATCGCTCAGAGGACTACCTACAAGAATTTGTCATTCATCCGGGACCTGCGGGCCTTAAAACTAAATTTATGAATGGTCCCTTCTCAAAATATAAAAGGACGGATTTTTCACTTCCTTCCACTGGCTACTCCGCACTAAGTGCTGCTGATCGTGTAAAGGCCCAAACTCTAGGTAAATTTAAGGGAATTCGCTACATGACCATTCCAACGGATATAAATCAAATTGGAGGTTATGATGAATTTCTTCACTTTGAATTTCTAGGTGATTTGAGAGGGGAAAATGATATTATTGATCCTTCGCATATTCCTGATCCTGGTACAATCATGAACCCTAGGGAAGACATCGATCCGATCGTTTTTGATAGAGGAGAAGCTGGTAGGGCAATGTATTACGGAAGTAATGATGCTGCTTATGTCTCAACTCCAAGTGTTTTTAGGTATGACGATGGCAGAAGAAGGTATGACAATCTTCTTGTTAATCTTAATAAAACAATTGCGAATAAAGTCGCCTCACCAAAAATTATCGACTATAGAGATGACCTTTCCGGAGTTCAGGGGAGAGTTGAGCTTGACCGAGAATTAGAGCGACTAAGAACCAAGTATAGAGAAGCGGTGATTAATTGGATTCGTGCAGAGGATGCAGCCTACAAGGCTTTACCTTAAGAGGAAAGGCCTTGTAGGGCCTCTTTATTATTTTTGGTTTGCTTTGACGATAATATCAACTCTTCGGTTTAGTGCCCTTCCGATCTTTGTTTGATTATTGGCAATAGGTTTTGATTCACCATAGCCGCGAGCATCAACTTTATAAGGAGCATTTAGAGAGGATAAGTACTTCTTCACGGCCTCCGCACGTTTATTTGAAAGCATCATATTTATAGATTCGGGTCCCGCAGAGTCTGTATGTCCTTCAATTTCTATTTCCTCTGGTTTTAGCTTGATAATGACTGAATTTACTTTTGATAAAAGGGACATAGAATTAGCAGGAATAGTTGCAGATCCAGACTTAAATGCAATTTTCTTAAGGCGTATTATTAGATTATCTCCTTGCTGATAAACATTCGCTTCTTCCTCGTTAAAGCTTTTACGAACTTCGTTCATAAGTTCTTGAAACCTTAATTTACTTTGAGTATTTGCGAGCTGGCCTTCCTTATCTGCAAGCTCATCAGACATTTCATCAACTTCGGCGCTAGTTTCACTTAATGAACTTTGGAGAACGTTAACTTCATCTGATAACTTTCCTAGTTGTCGTTCTTGATAAACCAAACTTAGGGCAGTGCTTTCTGTCGATCCTTTTGCTTCTTTTGTTAACTTTAGCATTACTTCATCAAGTAGTTGTACAGACTCTCGGGCCTCATCCACACTAACCATAAAATAGGAGGGATTTTTCGGATTTAATCCGATTAAATTTTCCGCAAAAAGTACCTTACTCTTCGCATCCCTTAACGTTTCTGGCGCCAGGTTTTTGGCATTATCTTTTTCAGCTGCTTTAAGGATCTCTTTATAAGCTCCTAGCTCAGAATCTTGAATGGACTGTATTTGAATCTGTTGGTATTTTTGTTGAATTAAAGACAACTTTTCGGGTTTTATAGGTTTGGTAAAATTATGAGACTCATATATTAAGGAGTCGTCTATCTTCGATAGCTTAATTTTTAAGTCCTTATTGCTTAAGCCTGCTTCTATAACCTCATTTCTAGTATTCATAATATTCTCTGGTACTATCATTCTGTTTTGGGCAATTTTCTTGGCCTCCAAAAAGTATGCTTTTGACTTCGCCAATGATTCTAAGACCTCTTGCCTTGGTCGTTTTTTACTTAAGGCTTTTATTGCTGTCTTCATCTCCTTATCTCCCTTATCAAAGGAGCTCTTGGCCAAGACATCTGAATTCGAATCAATCAATTCATTTTTAATACTTCGGATATTTTCTAAAACTTCTTGTGGATCAGTGCTTTCTAAGGGTGCCTCCTTAATTGTTGAACAAGCAAATAAAAAAATAGAAAATATGAGTATTATTCCTGTTCTACATTTCATAGGTATTTTCCTAGTCCCATAGTTATAAGTCTTAAAAATTTAGTATTAAACTTTCTTTCAAACCGTGACTTAACTTCTAATCGTTAGCCACCTTGTTAATATCTAAGAGTGTTTCAAAGGCCGTTTAAAACGACGATGACATTTTATCTTTAAATGTATGATTTATATGGGATATTTTTATAGGCGAGATGAATCAAAAGGGGGGGCACCTTGGGCTAAATCCTTTCTTTTGGAATTCTATTTTATTTCGTGATTAAGTTGTAATTCTGGTAGAGAAAGGAGCGATCTATAAACTTTGATAACAGTGTCTACTGAAGAAAAAAAAGGTGTTGGAGGTAGGTAGCACTCTGCAGGTATTCTATGCTTTATCTTTTCATGGAGAGCGGGTAGTTTTGTCCAGTGTAATCCTCCCTTATAGTGATGGGCGGTATGGTAACCGAAGTTTCCTGTCAAAGTGTTATAACAGATTGAACTAAGTGAATTTCTTGAAGCTGACATTGGATCCTTGGTGTCTAGTCCACTGTGGTGCCAATAAGTAGAGTCTGCTGTTATAAGAAGGGATAATATGGCGGGTATCCAAAGAATAATCAGCGCAGGTATGGGCCTGTAATAGGTTAGCGCTAACATTATAGTTACGGTTATAGATACCATTGCAATAAACTTTTTAAGAATTTTAGGGTGTTTGAGGCCAACAATAAAACATCTATAGTAACTCGTGATAAATATCTCAAAAGAATAACGCAGTCTTATCATTCTTTCACCTTTAGAATTCTTCCAATGAGACTCATCCTTTTTCTGGTCTAAATAATTAGCGTGATGACCAATGTTATGGTGAAGAACCCAAGTGTAACCACACACTCCAGTATGCATGCCGAAAACGATCTCTATAAGCCTATTGAATAGGGGATAATTGAAAGTATTACAATGCTGGTGATTATGGTTCCAAGCCGCTGTGATGCCTTTTATTACTATCGCCAAAAGACACCAAAGAGATAAGTATAAAAGATTGTCGATATTAAAGTAAAAGATTAAGTCGATGAAAAAGAATGTGGTGATAATTAAAATGGGAAGTTGATCTTCTTTATATTTAAATAGGGCCATGCTATTCCAAGTTTTGTAATTTTAATAATCAATTTTTAGGGTTTAAAACTTTTTTATTTTATACTAACTATGGTTTTAATCAAAAAAAATTGAATGACTTTTCGAAATAAAGATAAATTGTCTTATATGACTATTAGTAAGGTTAGATGGGGCAATTAAAGCAATCGAGTCCAGTATTAAAAGTTTAGATAATTAACCTTAACTTAGAGAATTTTTCTTTAAATATAAGAAAAGACTCTACCTCTATCTCGGGTAGCTTTAAATGGGTCTTAACCCTTATCTACCAATTGATTAATTTTACTCTTATTCAGATTTGTATTACCATTGACTAATGAAGGATCACTTTTGCATATTACCCTTTATTCATATGGAAATTCAGCCTAATGGAAAGGTTTATCCCTGCTGCCATTCTAATTCTCCTACCGAAATGGGGAATTTGCATGATGAATCCTTAAGTTCTATATGGAGCGGTGAAAAACTGGCCTCTTTTCAAGATGCTTTTCGCTCAGGTAAACCTGAAGTTCTTCCGCACTGTAAAGATTGTCTTTATTACGAATCGTTAGAGGCAAAAAGCTGGCGAGAAGTGGAAAATAAAAACTGGAGTCATCTTTCAGCTAAAGTTGAAAAAAAAGAAATTCATATCGATAAACCAAAAAGTATCTCGATTCGTTTTTCTAACCTCTGTAATTTTTCCTGTCGAACTTGTCGTCCCTCTACTAGTACAGGTTGGTTTAAAGACGCTAAGTTTTTAAACCCTAAGGGGGAATATCAAAAGATTGTAAGTGCCCCCACAGAAAGACCACTCATGTCCCAAATTGATCCGTTCCTAGATACTTTTCATCATGTGTACTTTGCTGGTGGTGAGCCGCTCATGGAAATTGAGCACTATGAGATTTTGGAATCTTTGGCCAAACGAAATCCAAATGTTGAACTCTCTTATGATACTAACTTAAGCATTTTATCTCTTGGTAAGCATAGTGCGATCGACTTATGGAAAGACTTTAAGAAAGTTAATTTAAGTGCAAGTGTTGACGGTTTTGGTGAACAAGGTGAGTTTATTCGCAAGGGACTTGATTGGTCTCTCTATTTAGCTAACTGGAATAAAATTAAAAAAGAACTTCCTCATGTGCGAATGATGATGAACTTTACCTTGAGTATTTATAATGTATTTCATGTATTAGACTTTATTGACGAAGTTAAGCGGCTTGAGCTTTTTGCTGACAATGATGAAAGTGATCTGACTATTAGCTTAGTAGAAGAGCCAGAGTGGCAGTCACTTCAGGCCCTACCTCAACATGTAAAAGAAATCGTAAAAGAGAAGTACCTCACTTATACGAAAGAAAATAATTTTGGTAAAGTCGCTCATGATCTAGATATAGCGATTAAGTATATGCTCGGAGAGGATAAGTCCAAACTGATCGGGCAGTTCAAAGTTTTTAATACTAAGATCGATCTTTTAAGGGGAGAATCTTTCCTAAAACTCTTCCCTCGAGAGGCTGAACTGCTTGAGATTCGCTAAGTCTTTGTAGACGTAGACGCAGATGTAGAGCACCTTTTTAATCTAATAATTCTTTTAAATCTGGGAACAATTCTTGAAATGAAAGACTTTTTACTTGATCCAGTCTTCTCGTGATCTGCTTGAAGGCCTTAAGCTCCTTTGACGAACTTTCTTCTTTTACAAAGTTGATAATACCCTCTAATCGATATTTCAATATAGGATCGCTACAAGAGCCTTGATAGTTGATCAATTTTTCTAATGTTCTTTCTTTGGCACTTTCAGTTAGATTCCATAAGGCATAGTGGCGAGGGCCAAGGACAGGGTTTAAGATGAAAGCTTCTGGTGGTGTATTAAACTCTCGGATACAAGTGTCTATAATATCAGGTAAGTAATAGGCATTAATATTTGAGACAGTTATATTGTAGTTAATTCTTAAATTATTTAGGCCTTGTGAGAAATGGCGTATATTGGCCTTAAAAACCTCCCAACTAAAGCCTTCCCGAATATAGGCGCCTCTTTCATGGGTTTCATCTATACTTACGTTAAAAACAACACTTTTGTAATTCTTGAGTAGCTCAACAATGCTGGTCTTTCCATACTTTGTAACCGATAGGTTAGTGTTGTAGTAGAGCTCTATCGATTCAGTTTTTTGAGCATTATTTAAACTCTCGATAAGCTTAAACTGCTCAATCATGAGAAATGGCTCTCCTCCTACAAAGAAGATTTTCTCTAACTGTTGGAGAACATCTCCCATGTAATTAAGAAAATCTTGTATGTGATTAAAGGCGCGAATTTGGGCGTTTTCTATTTTCTTTTTTGTCAGAAATGCCCAATCTTTTGCGAGAGCAGAGCTTGCCTCTGGTCCGCAGGTACGACATTTAAAATTACAAATATTTGATAATCTTAAGTCCATCGATTTGAGGTGAGTAAGAGGCAGACCGCCATCATCCTGAGTCTGATCAACGTGATGAAAATATTCGCTATACCACGAATGGCCTTTCATCCGATCACTTTCATGGCCCATAGATTCTTTCTTGAAGCACATATCACACTGAGAAGGTACTTCTCCTTTGAGGAACTGTTTTCTTATGGTTTTGTATTTTTCATTATTCCAAACTTCACTAAGTGACTCATCATTTTTGCAGCTCATCTTGGCATTATTAGTTACCTCGCCACAGGTGAGAATGCTCCCATCAATACCAATTTGGGTATGGACCCATGGAAGAATACAAAATGACTCTGGAAGCTTTTTATTCATAGAGTTTATTCAATAGGTAATGGAAGAGCATGTCAAAACTTGTAAGTTACGTAACATTGAGATTGGTGCGTAGCGCTAGTGCCTGTTAAAACTCTAATACAAATTAGGTATAAGGTTTGCCATAAGTGGTTTTTTAATAAAAAATATGGGGCATGTTTGATACAGTAAATACCCGTTTACTTCACTTAGAAATTACCACTATTTGCAATGCAATGTGTTTGGCCTGTGTACGATCTTATGATATCAACTCCCAGGTTGAAGAGCCCCTCCCCATTATTTCTCTCTCTCTAAAGAAAATAGAGGCCATATTGAACGACCTCGTCTCCTTAGAAATGGTTCTTCTTTGTGGTACTTTCGGTGATCCATTTGGACACCCTCAGATTCTAGAGATCATTGAGCTGATAGGAAAAAAACATCCGGAATCTTATATTTTTGTTCACACAAATGGAAGTCTTGGTAAGAAGAAGGTTTGGAAGGCCATTGGTGCCAATCAAAATAATAATCTAGTTGTTGATTTCTCAATCGATGGGTTAGCAGACACTCTTCCTATTTACAGAGTCGGTGTGTCTTTTGAAAAGGTCATAGAAAACGCAAAAACTTTTATAGAGAGTGGTGGTAGAGCACGTTGGAAATTTGTCCAATTTAAGCATAATGAACACCAAATAGATGAGTGCAGGAGACTGAGCAAAGAGTTAGGCTTTGTGAGTTTTGAGGTACGACAGAATCATACGCCTAAGGTTATTCCTGGTGTTACTAAATTAGGTGATCTCATCGAGGATAAAATAAAAGTAGATAAACATAAATATTTGAGTAATGAAGAACTTGATAGTTATTTTGAAGAGAAATATCCTGGCACTTATGAAATTGATTGCAAGGCCAAAAAAGGACGTGAACTTTATATTGATGCCTTTGGAGACGTCTGGCCTTGTTGTTGGCATGGCTCAAATGGAGCTAAACGAAGGTCAAGTTTTGAACGAGAATATTTCTATCGAAATTTAACTTTAAAATATGGAGCAAACTTTAACTCTCTCAATCACCATAAGCTTAATGACATTTTAGATGGACCTTACTTCTCTAGAGATCTTGTAGAATCTTTTAAAGACCAACAAATTGGAAACCCGTGTATGCCTAATTGTAAGCAAGAGTGTGGTAGCAAAGTAATCATTTAGAAAAGTTTCGCGGTTTAAATTCATCCAATCTTATAAATTCTATCAATAGTATTTACCCGCTACCTGCGCATCATATTTTGGAATGCCGAATGGACTCTAGGGGCGCAGGTTGTTCTTCCATGGCGATTTAAACCGCCACATCTAGAATTTATAAAAGGAATGTCACGTCCTCTTAATTGAGTGTTGGTTGTATTTTGGCCATCAAAAGCATAGCCAGGCATGACGAGACCTTTTTGGAAGAAGACAGAGTTTCTTCTCACATTATCTTCCGTTTTAAAGTTGGTTACATAATTCAAAGGATTTGAACTTCTTGCATCGACTAAAAACATTTCAATGTTATTTAATTCGGGGGTATTTTTCTTTAAGCTTTGCATGAGTTTTCTAGCGGAGTTTCCTCCGAAACTGTGACCAATAATATTGAGTTTAAACGCACTTCCATGAACTTCTCTCCAGGCCTTAATACAAGATTCAGAAACATAAGGTTTCATCGTGGTGTCTTTATGAGGTAACAAAAGAAAGTCTGACTTACTTCCAACCTGGTTTAAATTGGGTCTAATAATATTAGAGGCGACAAAACTCATCGCCGCCTTATTAGGAGGCCTAGGAGATTTTCCTTCCGCTAATTCATCATAGTACTTGTACATTTTATTCGCGTAGCTGCCTGAGTAACTAAGGAGTCCTTCATAGCTTACGGTTAAGGTTCGAATCGGAGGACTTTTTATGGCCGAAACTTTGGCCCAATTAAGGCATTTTCGATAAGTAACGTTGGCATTATCACTGGCCTTTGGTCTTTCAATGGGACCGAGGAAGCCGTTGTTAATTGTGGGTTGAGCCTCTGTGAAAACTTGTTCGCCATTAAAGCAGTTACTATCAACGGGACCTGAGAGAGCATTAAGGTTTGCCATACCTGTAATATCACCATGGAGTAAATGATATTTCTCTCTAGAACTTAAATCTGTTTGGTTTAATTGTCCTTTAATTTGTTCCTGATTAGTTTCACAGGAAGTTATTAACAATAGGATGATAAAGGAGGCCAAAGAGAGAAGTTCTTGCATGTTTCTTTTCGGATTAATTTGATCAGAAAATAAGGTGTTTATTTAGGGCCGGACTATTGATTGATGTGAAATTAGTAGGTTATGGGCGGGTTCGTTTGGATATTTATTTTGTCCAAAGTCTAAATTTTAAAAAACTCTTTAATTCCTAATAGGATATTTGTGGCGGCAATGGAGGCGAGAATTAAGCCCATGATTTTACTAATTAATATTGCACCGGCCACACCAATAAATTTTGAAATAACTCCACTTGCTCTCATGATCAAAAAGTTTATAAAAACAACAAATGTCATAACAGCTGCAGTAATGGCCTGACTTTGAATGGAGTGGCGAGAGTTGTCTGTTAAAAGAACAACGGCGAGTATCGCGCCTGGTCCCGCAATTGATGGCATTGCTAGAGGGAAAATCGCTGTTTCCTTTCCTGACTTAGCGAGGGCCATTTCACTCTCTGGCTTTGAATCTCCAAAGATCATATCAGTGGCAAAGAGAAAGAGGATTATTCCACCTGAAATTTGAAAAGCGGGTAGAGGAACTCCCATTTTATCGAGAATAAATTGACCCATGACGAGAAAGAAGCCGAGAACCAAGATGGCCACGAAGCTCGCGTAGTAGGCTATCTTTCTTTTTTCAGCTTCACTATAGTTCTTAGTTACGGCAATAAAAACAGGAACGGTTCCTACTGGATCTATTGCTGCCCATAAAACGATAAAACTGCTTATTAGTGTTTCCATCATAGTCTTCATATTCTAAAGCTAAAAGATGTCTTAGTCGAAATAAAAATTGATATGACTAACCAAGGTTTAATTTATTCTTAATTACTTGTATTGGGTTTTTTTTATGTGAGCATAATTGAGAATACCAACAAAAAAGCTTCCACCCAATAAATTACCTAAAACGGCGCTAGTTAAAAATTTGAGGGAAGCTAAATATTCAGGGGCTGAAGAGTTTAAGAGACCACTAAAAATTTCGGCTGAACCTGCAATAGAGTGGTGAAGCCCACCAAGACCTATGATGAAAGTTACAATATAGATACACAGTATTTGACCTATTGTCGAAGTTGAGGCCAGTAACAACCATCCCCCTTGGGCCATAAGCCAACCTGCTAATACTGCACTCAGGAAAACTTCACCAAAGGAATAATGAATCAAATGGTTTGCAATATCTACAAAGCCTACTTTCGCCATTATAACGGAGTCTGAAGAATATAAGAGAAATGAGCTGATAAATGTACCGAGGAAATTTCCACACAAAATGATCAACCATAACTCTAGAAGTGACTTTAGGTTAGTTTTCTTATCTAAGACTGGGTAAACAGCTGTCGCTGTATGTTCGGTGAAAAGTTGAGTACCGCTTAAAATACAAACAATAAATCCAAACGGGTAAACGATAGCAACTGCAAGTCTGTTGGCGATCATATTGTCTTCACTAGGGATGACCTGTGAAACTAGTGCAACACACATGCCTACGAAACCTAGGATGAGACCGGCAGAAACAGCAGATAATAAGAGTGAAAAATTTGGTCTTTGATATTGGATAAGACCTTCTTTAATTGCCTTTTCCAAAATATCATCCGGGTGTCTCTTGGACTCATCACTTCTTTTTACAATAACAGGAACATAATCAATATTTTCTTGGTTTCGTTCGAGCGTTCTCGTTGTCGCATTAATTTTAGCAGAAGATAATTCCTTACCGTCAGGCCCAATGAGCTTTTTATTTTCAGCGTTCATTATAAATCTTTTACCTTCTGCTTATTAATTTTTAAAAAGTAGGTTAGTTTAGGGTTAGCTGGGACTTACTTCTATAGAATATGGTGAATCCTGTGTAAATTAAGTTTGGATCAGAGATCATCCTTCTATTATTAAGCCAAATCCTTCTCCAAAGAGTAGGAGTTCCATAAACTTTTTTTGATATTTTTGAAAGTCCATCCCCATTTTTTATTCTATAAGCGATGCCGGTTTCCCTCCAGTCGAATTTTTCGTCTGGGATTTCGTAATTAACAAGTTCACCAACTCTAAGTTTATTTCTTTTTTTGTTTGGATTGTTCTGCTCTATCTCTCTCCATCTTTTATAGTCACCATAAAGTTTGTAGGAAATCCACATGTAGGTATCTCCTTTTTCAATTTTATACTTCCCTAGTTCTACTTTTCTTACAGGAGCACTTTGCTCAAGGGATATGTTGTCTTCGGCCATTGTGGTATTTTTGGTTTTACTCGCACATGACACAAGTATAAATGTACTTATTATTAAAACTGCATGATTCATTGTCTCTCCTTTGCTACTTAAAACGCCTTAATTAAATAACGGATTAAAGAGAAGAAATATGATGTTTCCTTTTCTTTAATTTGACAGATATCACTCCCTGGTTTCTATTTAATAATTGTCTGTTTTGGTAAGGTAAAGTTTTTGTACGAATGCGACTGATAATTTCTTCTGCAAAAAAAAATTGTCATGAGTATAATCAAATAGATGAAACTTAAAATGCTTCTTGTCCTTGAGGGCAACACCGATATTCGTTTTGTGAATGGACTTTGTGAACGCTTTGACGTGACGATCTTGGGACCAAAGTCAAATTTACAGGTTACTGGGGGACTTCTTGATAGAATTAAGGAGCGTGGTTTAAAAGTTGATGTGATTGAAATTGAGGGCGGACGTTTAAAGTATCAGGTCGCGGCGTTCTTTCAATTATTAAAAGTTGCCTCTCTATTTGACTTTATCTTCTCTCAAGAAAACTTACGAGGAACTTTAAACGCTGGCATTGTTGGTCGCCTCAAAGGCGTGCCTGTCTTTAGCCACAGCGGTATGCCTCCTCGTGAATATTATCGCTGCCGTTATCAGCGCAAACAAATCTCTTGGTTTAGATATGTTGTAGGGGATTTTGTTATTCACCTTTTACTGCGGATGAACTCGCTCTTTTGCCACTATTGGTTTGCTCTCGGTCCCTATCTGATGGAGGTTTTCTCTGCCTATAAAAAAGGAGTTATTCATGCTCATTACTACGGCGTGAATACTGAACTTTATATACCAAAGAGTGGTGAAGATAAATTGAAGCTCCGCTCGGAACTTGAAATTGACGCCAATAAGTTCTTGGTCTTCTTTTCAAGTAGAGTGAGTCACGAAAAAGATCCTGAGACAGTACTTAAGGCAATCGCTGATCTTTATCTGGCCCATTCAAATTTAATCCTTATGAATCTAAGCGGGGGGCACGAAAAAATGCGTGAACTCGCTAAAATGATGAACCTTAAAAATATCGATAAATGGCTTATTACCAGAGCACCAGCACATCCGATGATTGATTTACCTCGCTATTATCAGGCCAGTGACTTGGTTATTCAGTCTTCACTAGAGGAGGGTCTTGGGCTCTCTCCCTTAGAGGGTATGGCCTGTGAGGTTCCAGTCATTGCTACCGATGTGGGAGGGATGAAGGCGCATCTGCACCCTTATTGTGAGATGGTGCCACTTCAAGACGTGGAGAGTATGAAGGGATCAATTGAGAAAATGATGGAAAATCCACCCTCAAAAGAGCAGCTCCATAAAGGACGGGATTATGTCATTCGCTGCTGGTCCGATAAAATGGCATTCGATGAGTTGTCTCAAAACATTTTTTCTAGAGTCTCTTTACCTTCTAAAGGCCACTAAATACCTAATGTCTTTAACTTCTTAATATTTGTGAGATTCTTAACCAAGAAAAATATAGCTAGGGTATAATTGATGTTTGAACAGGAGAGTAAATGTCACAAGGCAAAGTTTTATATATACCAGGCTTTATGGGTAAAGTTGACGAATCTAGTTTTTTAGATGATCTGGAGTATGACGTTGTCACCTTCGATCTTTTAAATGCAGATGTAGAGAGTATTCCAGAGAAGCTAAAAGAAACAATCGAAAGTGTAAGGCCTGACTTTATTTATGCTTACTCTATGGGGGGCAGAATTTTGCTGTCCATTTATGAAGAACTTTCACATAAACCAAAGAAGGTCTTTTTGGAGAGTGTAGGTTTACAGATTCCAAATGCCGATAAGAAAAAGGCGCGTAATAAACTTGATAATAAACGAGCAAGGCAAATTAAAGACGATTTTACGGGATTTTTGCAAACTTGGTATTTCATGCCAATGTGGAATTTCTCTGGCAATCAAAAAGACCGAATGATTCAAGAGAGACAAGTTAACTACACTTATGCCGACAAATTCGCCCAATTAATCGTTAACTATTCACCTTCTCAGTTCCCTACAGAAGGGGCTAAGGCACCTCTTGATATTTTAAAAGAAAATGAAGGGATTTTTTATATTGTTGGTGCAAAAGATGCCAATTATCGCAAGATGGCAAAGGTTTTGAAAGGCCAAGAGGTTTTTAAGCAAAGAGTTTTTGAAGTTAATGATGCTGGTCATAATATACATTTTCAAAAACCCGATGAAATTATTACTCTTATAGAAAATATTATAGGTCAGTAGAGTTAGAGAAATTCTTAGGAATATAGGACGGCTTTAGAATGAAAGTATTAATTGTAGAGGACGAAATTGAAGTTGCTCAAATTGTACGAGAATTAGTCGAAAAGGCTTTCGGTGCTCAAGTAACGGTTCATGATAATGGCCTAGATGGTTTCATCGCGTGTCAAAAAACTAAGTACAACCTTATTATCACAGATCATGAAATGCCCTTTATGAAGGGAGCAGCAATGGTTGTGGCCATTCGAACGAGAGAGTCTCTTAATCCATGAACAAGTATTATTATGCTCTCGGCTTTTATTAATGATAAAATGAAGCAAGATTTGGGGCTGACAAATATTGAATTTATTAACAAGCCTTTTGAAAATGATGACCTTCTGAAGATTATTACTCCCTATCTCATTTAAGATAATTAACAATACCTTCTGCGACCAAAATTTCCAAAGAGTCGCATTGTCCATAATTACAATATTCGCCTCGGTAGTAAAGGCCAGTACTTTCGCTCTTTGCTGTTAATTCACTGGTCTTTATTTCCGATATTTCTATGTAATTGACGAGATCACCAGACTTACTAATTAGAACGGCAGGATCTTTTGAACCTTCTTTTAAAGAACCTTCTAATCTGGCATGGAAGAATGATCCAGAACCATCACGACCCTCATAGTAGCACTTGGCGCCACCTGCAAAACGCAAATAATAAGTTATAGATATGCTCCCATATAGAGAGTCCAGTCTCTTTTGTAATTTAAAGATCCCAGGCCCATTTTGACCATCATAGAGAACACTTGAACTGTCGTGGGGATTAAGCTCGTTAAGGACGTCAAGAAGGTCGAGATTATGCATCTCCATTTCAAAGACTTTTGGGCAGTCTCTCGTAACCACAGCTTGGATTCTAAAGCTTATAAGGGCCACAAGTATGAGAAGGCATAATTTCATCTAAGGATGTCTCCAGAATGATTAAACTTCTGTTAATAGAAGTATCAAACATAGGGATGTGTTAAAAATTAGGATTGTATTAAGGTAATATTTACACGATTTAAGTAACCATAATACCATAGAAAGGTATATTTTTCATGAGTCAAATTAGTTTGATTTTTAGGAGTTGGCTTTGAACCTTTTCGAAAATTAACTTAGAATAAGGGTATAGGAGAGTTTATGGCCTTTTTTATTCTGACCAACGGAAATTTATCTCAAATTGATTTTGACTATCTAACTCATAATTCAGGCTCACGCTTAGATCCTACTCTTTCGCCCATAGAACAAAGACCTGTGATTATTAAAAGAGAAGAGAGCAAGGACACTTTTGCTTTAGAGGTAATGTCTTCACCGGTTATAACGCTAGATCATGAGTCCTTTGCAAAAGAGGCGATTGAACTTTTGAAAAACAAAGGCATTCATCACCTTGTTTTAACGGATGGGGATCAAGTAAAGGGCTTAGTTAGTGATCGGGATATTTCGTGGCTTAAAAAGCTCGAATTAGATGAGCATGCAATGGCCGGTCAGTTTATGGCCTCGATGATACTTGTTTGCCATGAGGAGACTCCTATAGATCACCTCGCAAGAGTAATGGTGCGAGAGCATATATCTGCGATTCCTGTCGTTAATAGTCTCAAACAACTGACTGGAATCGTCACTCACCATGATTTGTTACGCTGGATATTTGAGTAAATTGATTCTTAGTAAAAAAGTAATTTAAGAGCATTTTGTGGTCTTTGTGAATTCTGGCAAAAAAAAAGCGCCTCCGAAGAGGCGCTTATATTCTTACTTATAATTCTTTAGAGCGAAAAAATCTGGATATTTTTCAGAGCGAAAACCGCCGCGTATGACGCCTTTAGCCTGTGGATGGTCATAGCCTTCAACAAGACCAGTATCAACGTAGAACCTACCTTGAAACGCTTCACTAGGGATTTTGTAGACGTTGCATTGTTTCTTATTGATGTCTTTCTCATTATCAATGTCGTAAACCGCACGGCCATCAGCGATTTGAGTCGCATTTGGGTAATTATCAACTGTATCTTCTACACAGCCCTTAGAGCGACGGTATCCTTCACCACTACTTCTTGGCTTGTATTGATACTGAACCACAGTAGGGTAAGTTCTAAACTCGTAAGTTCCTTCTTCAAGGATATTATCAAATGTATTTAAGCCTGCTCTTTCTACATAGTTTCTATGGGCCGAGGTCGCTTTTATTCCAGTTTTACGAACGCCATCTTTTGTTAACATGAAATCCCATGTTGAAGTTGCTCCAACTTCATAGTTGCTCTCCATTGAAGCTTGGTCTTGGTAAGCTTCAAGAGCGTAAATCTTGATAAGTGGTGTTCCCACAGGAAGGATGTGGCGTAAAAAGGCAACTGAAGGGTTTGAAACTCGTGAACAACCACTACTTCTTAAAGAAGTAAAAAAGTTTGCAAGAGCTCCAAGAGTATCTTCACCTTTGGCGCGGTAGATATTTTCGATAGAGCTCTCTGCCCAACCAATTGTACCGTGAGTCCACTGTCCTGTTCCATAATGAGGTTCAACAAGGGCCGTAAACCAGCCAAATGCTCCTCTCATCATTCCTTTGTGTGAGCATTTTTCTTTGCCATTAATAGTTTCACAGAATTCCCATGGCATAACTTCTTTATCAAACCAGGCACTCCAACTGTCTTCTATTGAAGGCGCTTCTGGAAAACTAGGGTCAAACCATGATGGATAATGTCCACCAGTACCACGATCTTGATAGAATTTCTCCCATTCAAAGATTCTATAGTTTCCAACATGGGTGTTTTTCTTAAACTCGTCATCGCCTTTTTTCTCGCCAGAGACAAAGTCTGTTTCAAAAATCATTTTTGGTGGACAAGAGTTGTCTTTACAAACTCTTTGGTACACACGAAGCTTTTCTGTCGCGATATTTTGTACCATATAGACATCAGCATCAAAGTCTTTGTAATCTTCATACTCTGAAAGACCCACTACTTGGGTATAAAACTCTTTACCAATGAGGCGTCTATCTACGGAGCTTACTACTTTTACTAATATATAAGGATTATCGTCACTTTTATTAAGACTAATTACTTCAATGCGATCAAGGCGCGCAATCATTGTATGATATTTATAATCGTTACCAACTTTATTAAAAATTCTTTGGTAACGATCGTGGGCCATAATTGTACTGCCAACAGTGATCTCCCTTTTAGTTGAAAACCTAAAGGCATCTTTACCAACATTAAAGCCAGTGTTGTCGTAATTATTTAGCGACACATCCTTATGGGCTGGATAAGAGTAAGGAACGTTTGCAGAGACCTGTGAAAGTCCTGCCACTCCAAGGCATAGGGAAATCGTTAAGTTTTTAAGAGACACGTGGGTTCCTCTCTAGTTATGGGTTTAGCTGTATTGATGTGAATATATCTTCTACTGCTGCGCTGTGCCTTAATTCTTGTCAAAATTACAAAGTGTTCATTTTTATGAACACATTTATAAGTAACTGTATTTACTGTGTTTTAGGGTGGCTTTGTAAAAGAAGCCTCTTATAATTTTTTCAAATTTAATTTATTTGCCCTTAATCGTCTTATATAAGAGAGATGAAATATTATATGGGGGATCTATGAAATTACTGAATATCTTTATTCTTTTTATTGTTATGAGCACAAGCTTTGCTTCTGAAATCGAGCTGATAGAAGAGACTGAAAATTATGTTGTCTATAATGATGATTGGGGAACTCAATCAGCTTTTATAAAAGGTCTTCAAAATGACCTCTTTCGTAATTTTGTTATCAAGGACACTCGTGGCCCAAAATGGCTTGAAAAGGCTGAAGATTATTTAAATTCAGAACACGATTTTCACGAATGGGCATCTTATTATGGTGAAAGAGTAGATGATAGCTGTGATGAATACTTTGATGATCCAATGGACGTCTATGATGCTTACAACACTTGGGAGCTGCGTTGGAGTGCCGTTAAAAAAGTAAGCGGATCGAAAAAATCATTTTTCTATATTGTTAAGTTTGTCACTTTAATTGAAGGTCCCAAGGGAACTTGTGAACTTATTGATGGCGAGTATGTGTTCTTAAATAAACTCAAAAATGGTGGCCCTGTTTACCTTGGAGAGTTTTCTAGCATACTTCCTAAATTCTAGTTTAAGTCTTGTAGTCCACTGGGAGTTCTTAACTTAAGAACTCCATTGGTGGCATCATAGAAAAGGGAGTCGCCGGAGAGGCCTTCCTTATGGAGCTTAAGGCCTCCAGATGAGTTCTCCCAAATGAATACCTCACCATTTTCAGTAAGAAGATAAATAATTCCACTCTTTGGATCAACACTCATCGATTGATAGTTATGAATGGACGGTAGCTCTTTAACTGTTTCAAGTTCATCATGACGATGAGACTCTTGGGCCAAACTATTGGCCTGTTCTTTAAAATAGAGTAGGCGCTTTGTTAAGTTGTTTAGGACAATCGTTGAACCATTGTGAATGTCGATATCTACGGCACCGTATAACTCATGATTCTTGAGAACTCGCTTTGGGCCGACACTTCCGAGAATATTGGATAGATAAGTATGGATATCACCACTTTCTAGAAGCACTGAAATTTCAAGATGTTTTATATTGGGTCTTACAGATAAAATATTACGAAGTTTTGTGGTGTCGCCTGCAAGTATTTCTTCTTTATCAATGTTCTTTACGATGAGAGTATTCTTTCCTGCATAAACTTCAATTTGATAATAGGAATCAAGACGCGTTAGGTTTCCAACGGCATTCACCTTTAATTCATCTAGGCAGGCCTTCTCAATGTCACTTAGGTCGAAGTTTGTTAGTAACTTTTCGCAGTGGGCCCGCTGTCCATAGGTCATAGAAGTGATGAAAAAAAGAATAAGTATAGGGATGGTCTTTGTTATCATCATCATGGTGTCGTCCCAATTACGTTATTGGTATCACTTGTAGTTCCATCAGTTGCATTAATCGTCGCAGTATAGCTTCCAGTCGCCATGATAGCGCCTAAGAAGATAATATCCACGGTACAGCTGGCATCAGCAGCAAGAGTGGTCCCACTACAAGTATCAGCATTTACAAAGTAGGCCGCAGTGTTGGCGCCACTTAAAGTAATGGTGATTGTTGATGTTGGTAGAGAGCCCACATTCTTCAAAGTGTAAATAAGAGAGCGATTCGTTGCTGTTGAAGAATAGGGGGCAGCATCATAGTCTGCGGGGTTTGGAGGATTAGGGCTAAGACTTCCCACTTGAAAGTCTAGTTCAGGTGCGGCCGGATTATAAGTATAAGCATTTGTGGAAGTAACACTTTGAGAAGTTGGATTTACTACTTGCACATTAACAAGCCCTGTCGCACTACCTGTCGGCGCTGTCACAATTAAAGAAGTCGTTGAAAAACTATCCACTGTCGCTGGGACGATTCCAAATAAGACACTGAGTCCTGATTCAAAGTTAGTGCCTGTAATTGTCACGCTCGTTCCTCCGGTTATATCTCCGGAAGAGGGAGTCACTCCTGAAATGGTTGGTTCCGCTTGAGATTGCCAGCCATTTGTTTCTGTATCAATTTGTCCATCTGGATTGGTGACCACAACATTATAGGAAGCCGTTCCTGCTAATACTGGTGACTGACAGGTGATTACTGTCGAGGTTGCACTTGGCGAAGTACATGTCGATACACCTATGGCGACCGTCGCTGTTGTTTGAAAGTCAGTGCCATTGATTGTAACGGTTTCATTACCTGATGCTTTACCACCTGCTGTGACGCTTGAAATTGTCGGTGGCTCGAGATAAGTGAAAAGGGAATTACCAGTACCAGTTTGGCCGTCCGGATTAGTGACCACGATATTTTGGGCCGTGCCGGCCGTTGCACTCAATCCTGTAGTACAGCCAACTGTAGCTGCATCTGTAAATGTAATGGTGCCACAGGCGACTCCACCAACGGTTATGCTGGTAGGGGCACTAACAAAGTTTCCACCTGTAATCGTGATGACTGTTCCGCCGCCCTTTGCACCAATGATGGGAGAAACACTCGTTACCGTCGGCGGGGGATCATAGGTGAAGCCTCCAGTAGAGGTGACTCCAAGAGTTCCATAGGTGGTGATAACGATATCTGCACTTCCTGTCCCTGCGGGAGTCGTACAATCTAAATCGGTACTAGAATTAATTGTTAAGGTCGTACAAGCGACGCCTCCAACTGTTACCGTTGGAGTTGGTGGGTTATCAAACCCTGTTCCCGTAATATTCACAACCGTTCCGCCACCTTCAACACCAGTCGCTGGTGAAATAACACCGATGGTTGGAGAGGCCACATAGTTAAGAAGGCCCGCGGCCGTTGTTGGTTGATTATCACCGTCTCCATTTGTGACTCTAACATCTACAAGTCCTGTAGCATGTGCAGGAGCGTTGCAAGTGATTGCAGTTGCAGTTACGTTAGTAATCGCGCACACCTCTGGAGCACCACCAGGATCTAAGGTGACATCAATTCCGGCGCCATTTAGAAAGCCAGATCCATTCACAATAATGGAAGTGGTTCCCGTTGAACTAATAACAGAGGGGTTCACACTTGATACAGTTGGCGCAATTATATAGGTATAGGCACCAGTTAAAGTTGCCGATTGACCATCAGGGTTTGTGATTGTGACATTTTGAGCGCCAGCGGACCCCGCAGGAATATTACAAATTAAGCTTGAAGTATTTACAAAAGCACAGGTGTCTGATGTTCCACCAATGCTTATTGCTGGGGTAGCGACAAAGTTACTACCGCTAATGATAAGTCCTGCGCCACCTGCTGTACCACCAGAAGTTTGGGCCAAGGGGTTACTTGCAGCGAAAGAAGGGGGAGGGTCATAAGTAAAGTTTGGACCAACATCACTTTGACCATCAAAGTTTGTAATGTTGATGGTGTAAGTTCCTGGTGTCGCATTTGCGCTCGTTGTACAACTAAGCGTTGTGCCACCACCACCGACACTTATACCAGTACAAGAGGAACCACCAATTGTTACGGTTGTTGGTCCACCGGCCAAAAATCCGGTTCCCGTTAAAACGATAGCGGTGCCACCTGCAGATGATCCATTTGGAATATCAACACTTGTGATGTCTGGTGGAGCAATATAACTAAAACTATTGCTAAGAGTACCTGACAGACCATCACCATCGTTATTTGTTACAATGACATCTCCACTTCCTGCCGTCGCCACACCAGTTGTACAAGTAAGACTTGTGCTATCAATGATCACAATAGGGGTACATAAGGTCCCAGCGAGGCTAATGCTTGAAATACCTCTGGCCACGTCAAAGTTTGAACCTGTAATCGTGACGACTTCATCTCCAAGAGTTGTCCCAATACCGGGGTTAATTCCTGTAACAACTGGTGGAGTAGTATAGGTGAAGGCATTTGTTCCTGTGGCCTCTTGGGTATCAGGATTAACGATCTTTATATCTTGAAGGCCTGCACTACCGGCAGGTGTTGTACAAGTTACGCTTGCCGTGTTGTTAAAAGTGAGAGGAGTACATTCAACGTTATTGATATAGGCCCTAACTCCTGAAACAAAGTTAGTGCCCGTGATTGTAATACTACTACCACCACCAGTTGAACCGTTATCAGGTGCTGCACCAGTAACTGTTGGTGGTGCACTATAAGTATAGGCAGACGATAATGTATGAGTTTGATTGTCAGTATTGGTTACAGTGATGTCTCTAGTAGAGGAGGCTCCTGCTGGGGTATCACAGGTAATTGAGGTCGAACTTACAACAACGACATTATTACAACTTGAGACGTTAATATTTACGGCCGCACCGGTCTGAAAGCCTGTTCCTGTAATTGTTATGGGTGTGCCTCCAAGGGTCGTTCCGCCGACTGGTGATACACTTACGACATTTGGAGCTGGAGCATAAGTATAAGCATTGGATAGGGTAACATCCTGGGCGCCGCCATCATTATTAGTTACCGTAATGGCATAAGTCCCTAAACCTTGTGCTGGTGGATCACAGGTTATGGTCGTTCCTGTATTGGTAAAACTATCACAGTTCAAACTTCCGATTCTGACAGAACTAACGCCATTGATAAGATCGAAAGTACCATTAATACTTAGTGAGCTTCCGGCACCAGAGGTTGGACCACCAGAAGGAGAGGTAGAAGTTATGGTTGGCGGGGCTTGGTAGGTGAAACCAGATAATAAGGTATCCGCCTGGCCATCGCCATTAGTAAAGACCACATCATATACTCCAAGAGCATTGCCTGGAGCGGTACAGGTTATCGTTGTCGCGCTTCCTGATACGCTTGTGCAATCTTGATTGTTAATTCTTACGGTAGCACCAGTTGGAATAAAGTCTGTACCTGTTAAGGTAACGGTATAGGCGCCGGCAACTGCTCCGGCCCTGGGGGATATTGCTGTTAAGTCTGGTGCCACTTGATAAGTGTAAGCACCTGTTGATGTAACTGCCTGGGTGTCAGGATTAGTGACCACGACATTTGCGGCTCCAGCACTTCCAGAAGGAAGAGTACAAGCGATGGTCGTTGCATTTGAAGAGGCGAGAATGACTGGACATGCTGAGCCTCCAACTGTGACCGTAGGCTCCGTTAAAAAATTGGTTCCAGTAATCGTAAGAGTTCCGGTTCCAGCGAGTGGACCTGCTGTTGGTGAAACACCCGAAATCGTTGGTGCACTTTGATAGGTATAGGCATTGCTTAGGGAACCAGTTTGCAAGTCACCATCTACATTAGTAACAGATACAGTCACAGCTCCTAAAGATCCACTAGGAACAACACAATCAAAACTTGTCGCTGTTAAGGAAGAAACGGATGTGCAGGCAGAGCCGCCAAAGCTAACAGTAACTCCATTTGAAACATCAAAACCTGTACCGTTTACTGTTACAGTATTGGTACCCGCTGTTGGACCACCGTTTGGACTAATAGATGTAACAGTTGGTGCTACTTGATAGATAAAAGCATTTGAATCAGTAACAGTTTGAGCATCACTATTCGTGACAATAACATTTACAGTGCCTGCACTATGAGCAGTAGTTGCGCAATTTATGGTTGTAGAATTATCAGAGCTAATCGTACAAGTACTTCCGCCAACAGTTACAGTGGGACTTACAAACCCAGTTCCGGTAATCGTTAAGGTTGTTCCACCACCAATCGCGCCAGCAGCTGTTGTTCCGTTAGCAGCAACTGTTGAAGTAATTGTTGGAGCTGCACGGTAGGTAAAACCAGAGGCCAGAGTTCCTGTTTGATTATTTCCATCTTGATTAACAACATTGACAGCAACGGCACCAGTGCCACTTGTTGTTACACAAGTAATACTAGTCGCTGAAAGACCGGAGAGGCTACCACATGAAGAACCACCAAGGTTTACCAACACACCGTTAACGGTATCAAAGCCTGTCCCTGTAATCGTAACAGTCGTGCCACCAGTAGTGATGCCACCATTTGGTGATATAGAGGTTACCGTTGGTGAGGCTTGGTATTTAAAACCATTTGTTAAGTTACCGGTTAAAAGGTTTGAATTGGTGACAACGATGTCATAAGTTCCAGCAGCACTCGTGCCTGAAGTCGTGCAATCTATTTGAGTTGAACCAGTTACAACTGGTGTGCTACAGGCAAAGCCGTTTATTGTCACAGCTGCAGGGTTAGTAAAGTCTGTGCCCATAATTGTTAAACTTGTTCCACCTGCAAGTGCACCAGCGCTTTCATTAACGCTCGTAGGATTGGGTGGGGTTGTGTAAGTGTAACTACCTGCGGCCGCACTCGCCTGACTATCAGCATTCGTTACAATCGCAGAAACTGTCGCCGCTGAGGCGCTACCCGTTACGCAGGTTAAACTTGTACTTGTTGTAACATTGACACTGGTACAGCTTGTCCCGCCAAGGGACACGGTTGCACCACTTACAAAGTTTGTTCCTGAAACTGTTATAGATGTTCCCCCAGCTATAGGACCGAACGAAGGTGCTATACCTGTTACCGTAGGGGCGGCTTGATAGGAATACCCAGAAGCTAAACTCGCAGAGAGTCCATCAGTTGTGGTTAAACTTACTGTTTTTACTCCAGCGGTATTTACACCTGTCGTACAAGTTGCACTGTTTGTTGAAACAACAGAAACAGAAGCACAGCCGACACCGCCAATATCTACACTCATTCCAGTTGAAAAGGCAGCACCAGAGAGCGTAACACTTGTTCCCCCCGCAAGAGGACCTGCGTTTGGACTTAATGAACTAATTGATGGATTAACGATCGCACCACTAGCGTCTTTTGGCGCCTGTACTTCTCCGACCACACAACCGGTGGCAACGATAACTAAGAATAGGAGAGCGATATTTAAGTTTTTCATAATATTAATTTGGCCTCTTCTATACAGGGACCTCAAGTTCTTATCGGTCAGTATTTCCGACCTTTTAACCCTATTTCATAATTATAAAATCTTTCTTGACCCACCCACTAAGTTCTTTTGACCTAGAGGAGAAAGTGTTTAAAACCGAGGGGTTAGAGGAGGACTTGCTGATGTGTGGAAATACTCACAACTAAAAAAGTGACTGATTATTGGGCCAAAACCAAACTTTATAGTCAGGTTTTCTCTTCACTCTACCGAAATGTAGCAAGAGTGCCACGTTTACAGGGCGACTTGAAAGAGACCAAGTCCCCCAAAATACGTGCAGTGTTTGGAGAATACCAAAGCTCATTTAGACTAAGCATTAGAACATGTTGTGGAGCTAAAGAGTTGTAGTGGTGAGTATGAAAAAGATAAAAATTATGTTCTTAAATTTCTTCTTACTTGTCGTAAACATTCTTATGACAGGTTCAATTTTCGCTCAACAAGTCGTGCCTACTATTGATACTTCTTTTGACTC
>Ga0129324_10000465_pt1 | contig 29647 bp, 25 predicted proteins | sample CPBDNA_7_FD_96879 | JGI IMG/M metagenome (GOLD analysis project Ga0129324, IMG submission 96879) | Freshwater to marine salinity gradient microbial communities from Chesapeake Bay, USA - CPBay_Spr_15_0.2_DNA | ecosystem: Environmental > Aquatic > Marine > Coastal | place: USA: Chesapeake Bay...
AAATTTGTTGAACAAGCTAAAAAATTAAATCCTAAGCATTTAATAATGATTATTCCTTCTCGGTGGTTTGCTTGCGGATTGGGATTGAATGATTTTAGGGCAGATATGTTAGGTGACCCTCATATTGAAAAGTTGGTAGATTATATAGATGCCAGAAACTGCTTTCCAACAGTAGATATTGCTGGGGGGGTTTGCTATTTTTTATGGTCTAGGGATTACAGCGGCCCGTGTGATACAACTACAATTCACAAGAACAACGAAAGCAAGAGTGTAAGGTATCTAAACGAATTTGAAACTTTTATAAGGTTTGAACAGGCTGTTTCAATTTTACGAAAAGTGAACAATTTCAAGGAGCCTAAAATTACCAGCATCATTTCTTCTACAAGACCATTTGGTCTTAAAACAAGTGATAGGCCATCTGGAAAAGGCGAATTGTCTTTAATCTCATCTGGAGGTAGAGGATTAATTGAAGCTAGTAAAGTTACAAGCGGGCATTCGATGATACCAAAGTGGAAAGTTATTACTTCTAAAACATCTCATGATCACGCAGGACAGCCAGATAAAGATGGAATGAGACGAGTACTATCGAGAGTAGAGATTTTAGAGCCTAACCAGATTTGTACAGAATCATACATAGTCATTGGCACATTTGATTCAAGGGAAGAGGGTAAAAACTGCTTATCTTATGCGCTAACCAAGTTCTATAGATTTTTAATCTCATTGCTTTCTTTTTCGCAGGACATTACGAGAGAAAGATTTGCTTACGTGCCTTCTCAAGACTTCACTAAATTTTGGACAGATCTCGAGCTTTATGAAAAGTATGGATTAATTGATTCTGAAATAGCTTTTATTGAGGCAATGATTCGACCAATGGAGACGATAGGTGAGTGATTTTTTTCCGCCATTAAACCCACCAAGAATTTATGCTTATGAGGATGTTCGTTATCAAGGTTGTCTAAAGGTAGGTTATACAACCAAAAGCGTTCAAGAACGAGTAGCTGCTCAGTACCCTGTCAATCTTCCAAGTCAATCATACAAAGTTGTTCTAGACGAAATTGCCATGAGAGATGATGGCAGTTTTTTTATGGATCACGATGTTCATCGTGTCTTAATAAGAAAAAACATCACACGGCTAGAAGGGGAGTGGTTTAAATGTACCTTGTTTGATGTTCAAGCCGCGATTCTTGAAGTTAAGTCTGGAAAACGAAACGAAGATAATCGCACTTTAAATTTTAGTATGCGACCAGAACAAGAGGCGGCTGTTAATAAAGCCATGAATTATTTCAATAGCTTTAAATCTGAAAATCCTGATAAAACTCCACATTTCCTTTGGAATGCCAAAATGCGTTTTGGTAAGACCTTTGCCACTTATCAATTAGCAAAAAAAATGGGTTGGTCAAAAATTCTGATTTTAACTTTCAAACCAGCCGTCCAAAACGCATGGCAAGAAGATTTGGATAATCATTTAGATTTTGAAGGGTGGCAATTTGTATCAAGAGATACATTAGGTGCAGATGTAATCGATGAGAAAAAACCAATTGTTTGTTTTGGCTCATTTCAAGATTACTTAGGCAAAAATCCAGTAGGAGGCATTAAAGCTAAAAATGAATGGGTTCATGCGACTAATTGGGATTGCGTTGTATTTGATGAATATCACTATGGGGCTTGGCGTGAGAGCGCCAAAGAGTTATTTGAAGCCGAAGATAAACGCGAAGAGGGTGAAGGTTTAGATTATTTTGACGAAGAAAATATTCCAATCACAACATACGCATATTTGTACTTGTCAGGCACCCCATTTAGAGCCATTTCATCAGGTGAGTTTATAGAAGAACAAATCTATAACTGGACTTATTCTGATGAGCAAAGAGCCAAAGAGGGTTGGGAGCAAGAAAATCCGAACATAGCCAATCCTTATGCTTCTTTGCCTAGAATGGTGATGCTTACCTATCAACTGCCCGACTCAATTCGAGAGGTTGCTATTAAAGGCGAGTTTAATGAGTTTGATTTGAACTTGTTCTTTTCAGCAAGCGGCGAGGGTGTTCTAGCTAAATTCAAATACGAGGATGAAGTTCAAAAGTGGCTAGATTTGATTCGAGGTTCCTTCGCGGAAACAACGATTGATAATTTGAAACTTGGCGCCGAAAAACCGCCTCTGCCTTTTTCAGATGCTAGGCTTTTAAATGTGTTATCACATACGTTTTGGTTTCTTCCTACAGTAGCGTCGTGTTACGCGATGAGTAACCTCATCCAACAAAAACAAAATAAGTTTTATCATGACTACACCGTTATTGTGGCGGCAGGTTCAGAAGCGGGCATCGGTGTATCAGCATTGCCACCAGTTAAAAAAGCAATGAAGAATCCACTGAAAACCAAAACAATTACCCTTTCTTGTGGGAAGCTAACAACTGGGGTTTCAGTTTCACCATGGACTGGGATTTTAATTTTAAGAAATGCTTCAAGTCCTGAAACATATTTTCAAGCGGCGTTTCGTGTTCAAACCCCTTGGGTGTTGAGAGGACACGATGCGAATTCACCAAATAGTGAATTGATTCTTAAAAAAGAATGTTATGTCTTTGATTTTGCGCCAGACCGAGCATTGAGGCAGATTGCGAACTATAGCTGTCGTTTGAATGTTGATGAAAGTAATCCAGAGGCTAAAGTGGCGGAGTTTGTTCACTTTCTGCCAGTATTGGCCTATGACGGCAGTTCAATGAAAGAAATTGATGCGGCTGGTATTCTCGATATGGCGATGTCGGGAACAACCGCTACATTGTTAGCTAGACGATGGGAGAGCGCTTTACTCGTTAATGTAGATAATTCAACACTTTCTAAACTCATGAAGAATGATGCTGCCATGAAAGCATTAATGAATATCGAAGGTTTTAGAAGTCTTAACCAAGATATTGAAACAATCATTAATAAATCAGAGTCGGTAAAAAAAGCTAAACAAGAGGCTAGTGAGCGTGATTTAAGTAAAAAGGAAAAGAAAGAACTTACTCAAGAAGAAAAAAAGTACAAAAATTTACGTAAACAAATTCAAGAAAAACTTATTAAGTTTGCTACTAGAATTCCTGTCTTTATGTACTTGACGGACTACAGAGAGAGAAGTCTAAAAGATGTCATTACGCAATTAGAACCAGAACTGTTCAGGAAGGTAACGGGTTTAACTCAAAAAGACTTTGAGTTGTTAGTTAGTCTTGGCGTTTTTAATAGTCCTTTAATGAATGATGCGGTTTATAAATTCAAACGATATGAAGATGCAAGTTTGGAATACACGGGTATATCTAAGCATTTGAATGATGAAGTGGGATTGTATGACACTGTCATTTCAGCCAGCGAATATAAAAATATTTAGTTTATCTTTGTTGTCTGAGTTTATATTTCTGTCTTGTTACCCAAACTCGTTCTTGGCAATAGGTGTTGCCCTTGGGTGATTCCATTCGGCAAAAAAGGATCGGAAACTTATTCCACTGTCACACTCTTAGCCAGATTTCTTGGCTTATCAACGTCTGTCCCTTTTAACAATGCCACGTGATAAGACAGGAGTTGTACTGGTATCGTGTGTAAGATTGGTGATAGCACGCCAACGTGGCGGGGTGTTCGGATAACGTGTACACCTTCTGATTCGGTGAAGTGGCTATCTGCATCTGCAAACACAAATAAAACGCCGCCGCGTGCTTTTACTTCCTGCATATTCGATTTTACTTTTTCTAATAATGTATCGTTTGGTGCAATCACCACCACAGGCATATTGCTGTCGACTAAAGCTAAAGGGCCATGCTTTAGTTCGCCAGCGGGATAGGCTTCGGCGTGTATATATGAGATTTCTTTTAGCTTGAGCGCACCTTCCATTGCAATCGGGTAGTGTACCCCGCGCCCTAAAAATAAGGCATGGTCTTTATCGCCAAAGTGTTTTGCCCATTCACTAATCTGCGGTTCTAAATTTAATGCATATTGCACACTTACTGGCAGATGACGTAGCGCTTCTAGATATGCATCTTCTGCTGTTTTGTTTATTTTGCCGCGCTGCTTACCAAGCACGACCGCTAATGTAAATAAAGCCACTAGTTGTGTTGTAAATGCTTTTGTGGATGCAACCCCAATTTCGGCGCCTGCGCGGGTATAGAATATGAGTTTTGAGGCACGCGGCAGGGCGCTTTCTTGCACGTTACATATGGATAATGTCTGTTCTTGTCCTAAGCTTTGCGCATGCTTTAGTGCTTCCATTGTGTCGAGCGTTTCACCCGATTGTGAAATGGTTACAATCAATTGCTTAGGGTTTGGTACTGATGTACGGTAACGGTATTCACTGGCAATTTCAACGTTGGTTGGTAGTCCAGCGATACTTTCTATCCAATATTTTGCCGTTAATCCTGCATAGTAGCTGGTGCCTGCGGCCAAAATTAATATGCTATCAATTTGTTCAAAGACTGTTTCGGCTTTCTTACCAAATAAAGCCGGCGAGAAGCTGGCATCATCAATTAAGGCTTCTATGGTGTCAGTTAATGCGCGAGGTTGTTCATGAATTTCTTTTTGCATATAGTGCGCGTATGGTCCGAGCTCTAAGCTCGCTAATGAGACATCACTCATGTGGATTTTTCGGTCGATTACCGTGTTTGTTTTATCCCAAATGATGATGCTGTTCGCCGTGATTTCGGCAACATCTCCGTCTTCTAAGTATATGACTTTGCGTGTCTCGGCTAATATGGCAGAAACATCCGATGCAATATAATTGGCTTCTTGCCCTAATCCAAGTAACAGCGGACAACCTTGTCGTGCTGTAATCATGCTATCTGGTTCTTTTATCGAGATAACGCTAATGGCAAACGCGCCTTTGAGTTCTTTAATTGCTAGTTTTACAGATGATAGTAAGCACTCACCTTTGTCATGATAGTAATGGATTAAATGGGCAATGACTTCTGTGTCTGTTTGTGATGTAAAGTCATAGCCGAAGGCTGTTAACCGTTCGCGTTGCTCGTCGTGGTTTTCAATAATGCCATTATGTACAACTGCGATTTCATCACGTGATACATGCGGGTGTGCGTTACTTTCTGTGACGCCTCCATGGGTTGCCCAACGGGTGTGGCCTATTCCCACTAGACCTGATAATTGTGCGCTTTCTGCTTTTGCTTGCATGCCACTGACGCGGCCAACGGCTCGAACACGTTTAATGTCGCCGTCTAAAACCGCAATACCAGCTGAATCATAACCTCGATATTCTAGTCGGCTGAGACCTTCGATTAAGGTTGAAACCACATTTGTCTTTGCCACTGCGCCTAGGATGCCGCACATAGGTTAGTCTTTCTTCGTGTTTACTGGGCGTTTCCAACCCGAAATTGATTTTTGTTCTCTTGCACGGCATAAGGTGAGTGCATCTTCTGGTGTATCTTTGGTAATGGTTGACCCTGCAGCAATGGTGGAACCTTTACCAATTTTGACTGGTGCGACCAATTGGCTGTCTGAGCCTACAAATACGTTGTCTTCTATTACCGTTTTAAATTTGTTGGCGCCGTCATAGTTACAGGTAATGGTACCAGCACCAATATTGACATTTTTGCCTACGGTTGCATCACCAATGTAACTTAAATGATTGATTTTACTTCCAGTATCAACTTGCGCATTTTTCAGTTCAACAAAGTTACCTACATGCGTTTCGTCGTTGAGTACTGTACCTGGACGTATTCTTGCATAAGGTCCTACTTTACTATTCTGTCCGATTGTGGCGGCTTCGATGTGGCTAAAGGGTGCAATGTTGGTGCCCGCGGCAATCTGAGCGTTTTTAATCACACAGTAGGCGCCGATTCGAACACCTTCTCCTAAAGTGACTTTCCCTTCAAAAATACAACCCACGTCAATTTGTACATCTTTTTCGGTATGTAAAACACCGCGTAAATCAATGCGGGCTGGGTCAAGTAGGGTTACGCCTTTTTGCATCAACTTTTCTGCTTCACGTTGTTGATATACCCGTTCAATAAAGGCTAAATCTTGTTTGCTATTGATGCCCGTAACCGACCATTCATCGTTTGTTTTTTCTGCATTTACTACAGTCTGGTCTGCCACAGCAATGCCAACAATATCCGTTAAATAATATTCTTGTTGCGCATTGTGATTGGTCAACTGACTTAGCCAATGACGCAGTTTTGCTGTCGGCATTGCCATAATGCCTGTGTTCACTTCGGTTATGGTGCGTTGCTCTGCAGTGGCGTCTTTTTCTTCTACAATGGCTGACACTGTCCCAGCTTGCCGCACAATTCTGCCGTAGCCTGCGGGATTGCTTTTATCAAAGGATTGAATCATTAATTGCTGGTCAGCTTGATTGAGTATGTTTTGGCATGCTGCTTGGCTGATTAAGGGTACATCACCCAGTAAAATCAGTGTTTGACCTTCTTCATCTAAATGAGGTAAGGCTTGCTGTACTGCATGGCCAGTGCCTAGTTGCTCTGCTTGTTCTGCCCATATGATTTTTTTGTCGCTAAATGCAGCTTTTACTTGTTCACCACCATAGCCATAAACCACTACTACCTTGTGCGGGTTTAATGCGTTAGCACAATTGATTACATGTTCTAACATCGGTTTGCCGCCGATTTGATGTAATACTTTTGGTTGATGGGTATGCATGCGCGTACCTTTTCCGGCAGCGAGGATGATGATATTAAGTCGGTTATTTTGCATAAGATTGTCTATTCTACTACGGCTTTAGCTGTCTATGTCATGGAAAATTGACAATAAAAAAGCGGCACTAAGGCCGCTTTTTTATACCGACTGATTATTTTCTACGTAATCGTTCGATTGCTTGAATTTGTGCAACGGCTTCAGCAAGTTCTGCTTGCGCTTTTGCATAGTCCATATCCGAAGCCTTGTTTTTCATCGCTTCTTCTGCCGCCGCTTTAGCAGCAATTGCTTTCGCTTCGTCCAAATCATGACCACGAATTGCCGTATCTGCAAGTACGGTTACTAATCCAGGTTGTACTTCAAGAATGCCACCCGATATAAAGATCAAGGTTTCTTCTGCTGTGTCTGGTAATTTAATCCGTAATGCGCCCGGTTTAATTGTGGTTATCATTGGTGCATGGTGTGGATAAACACCCACTTCACCTGCCGATGCAGGTGCTGCGATAAACTCAGCAAGACCTGAGAAAATTTCCTCTTCTGCACTTACTACATCAACATGAACTGTATTTGCCATTTTTAACTCTCAGAAACTAGTTTAAAGTTTTGGCTTTTTCAACAGCCTCTTCGATTCCACCAACCATGTAGAAAGCTTGCTCAGGTAAGTGGTCGTATTCACCAGATACAATTGCTTTAAAGCCTTTAATAGTCTCTTTTAATGGTACGTACTTACCAGGTGCGCCAGTAAACACTTCAGCAACATGGAAAGGTTGTGACAAGAAACGTTGAATCTTACGTGCACGGCCTACCGCTAATTTATCTTCTGGTGACAATTCGTCCATGCCTAAAATAGCAATAATGTCACGTAACTCTTTGTAGCGTTGTAGAATTGATTGCACGCCACGCGCAACAGCGTAATGCTCTTCACCCACAATCAGTGGATCTAACTGACGTGATGATGAATCTAATGGGTCAACCGCTGGGTAGATACCTAAAGATGCAATATCACGTGAAAGCACAACTGTTGAATCCAAATGTTGGAAGGTTGTTGCTGGTGAAGGATCTGTCAAGTCATCCGCTGGTACATAAACCGCTTGGATTGAAGTAATAGAACCTGCTTTAGTTGATGTAATACGCTCTTGTAATTTACCCATTTCATCGGCTAGCGTTGGTTGATAACCCACAGCTGAAGGCATACGACCTAGCAAAGCAGAAACTTCAGTACCTGCTAAGGTGTAACGATAAATGTTATCAACAAAGAAAAGCACATCACGGCCTTCATCACGGAATTTTTCAGCCATGGTTAAACCCGATAGTGCAACACGTAGACGGTTACCTGGTGGCTCGTTCATTTGACCAAATACCATCGCTACTTTTGATTCTTTCATGTCGTCAAGCTTAATCACGCCTGCCTCTGCCATTTCATGGTAGAAGTCATTACCTTCACGCGTACGCTCACCAACACCTGCAAACACAGATAAGCCTGAGTGCTGTTTAGCAATATTATTAATCAATTCAAGCATGTTAACGGTTTTACCTACACCCGCACCACCAAACAAGCCAACTTTACCGCCTTTGGCAAATGGGCAAACCAAATCAATCACTTTAATGCCTGTTTCAAGTAGGTCAACAGACGGTGATAGCGCTTCAAATGAAGGCGCTTTTTGGTGAATAGAGCGGCGCTCGTCAGAATCAATAGGACCAGCCTCATCGATTGGGCGACCTAAGACGTCCATAATACGGCCTAAAGTACCAGTACCAACTGGCACAGTAATTTGTGAACCCGTTGTTTTAAAAGCAGTGCCACGGGCTAAACCATCAGATGAACCCATTGCAATCGTCCGCACGATACCGTCGCCCAATTGCTGCTGGACTTCTAAGGTCAAGCCTGCTTCAGCTTGTGAATTTTTGTCATCGATTATCAACGCATCATATACTTTTGGCATTTTATCGCGTGGGAACTCAACGTCCACAACCGCGCCAATACATTGAACTACTCTACCTACTGCTACTTGATTTGCTTTTGCCATCTTTTTTCCTAACTCAATATTTAGTCAGATACTCTAATATAAATAAACTCTTAACCCGAAATAGCTGCTGCGCCGCCAACAATCTCAGAAATCTCTTTTGTAATTGCTGCTTGACGTGCTTTGTTGTAAACCAATTTCAAATCACCAATTACAGTCTTCGCATTGTCTGATGCTGCCTTCATTGCAACCATCCGTGATGATTGTTCTGATGCCATGTTTTCAGCAACCGCGCTATAAATCAAGGACTCGATATAACGCGTCATTAACTCATTAATCACAGGCTCAGGTTCAGGCTCATAAATGTATGCCCAATTGCCTGCTGGGCTTCCCATTTTGTCACCTGATAGCGGTAGTAATTGTTCCATTACTGGCTCTTGCTTCATGGTGTTAATGAACTTGGTATAACAGATAAATAGTTGGTCTATTTCACCTGATTCAAACGCATCTAGCATTACCTTGATCGAACCGATTAAGGTTTCTAAATGCGGTACATCGCCCAAACCTGTCGCGTGTGATTGCACATCGGCACCAACACGCGTCATAAAGCTTAGGCCTTTGCTACCAAATGCACTCACTTTAATGTTTTTGCCTTCTGTTTCCCATGTTTTCATTTGGTTAACAGACATGCGCAACATATTTGTATTTAAACCACCACATAAGCCTTTGTCAGAGCTCACTACAATCAACCCAACATTCTTTACCACGTCACGTTTAATTAAAAACGGATGTTTAAAATCAGGTTGCGTATATGAAAGGTGAGCAGCAACGTTGCGGATTTTTTCAGCATATGGACGTGACGCACGCATTCTATCTTGCGCTTTACGCATTTTAGATGCTGCAACCATCTCCATTGCTTTAGTGATTTTGCGGGTATTTTCTACCGACTTAATCTTGGTTCTAATCTCTTTACTACCAGCCATTTTATTGTCCTAATTTACGAGAGATTAATATGCGCTTGTTGCTTTAAAGTCTTTAACTGCTTCATCAAGTGCTTTTTCATCATCGTCACCTAATGCTTTATTTTTCTCAATCGCATTCATCAATTTTTTGTATTTAGATTTCATATGGCCGTGCAAACCACTTTCGAATGCCAACACTTTGTCGGTTGGTACATCGTCAAAATAGCCTTTGTTCGCAGCGAACAAAGTGACTGCCATGTTTGATACGCTCAATGGTGCGTATTGTGCTTGCTTCATTAGTTCTGTAAACATACGTCCACGGTCTAATTGTTTACGTGTCGCTTCGTCTAAATCAGAAGCGAACTGTGCAAACGCCGCCAATTCACGATATTGCGCCAGTGCTAAACGTACACCACCACCTAATTTCTTGATGACTTTCGTTTGTGCAGCGCCACCAACACGCGACACTGAAATACCTGCGTTAATCGCTGGACGAATACCCGCATTAAACAAGTCAGTTTCCAAGAAAATTTGACCATCGGTAATTGAAATCACGTTTGTTGGAACGAATGCAGAAACGTCACCTGCAGCTGTTTCAATCACTGGCAATGCCGTCAATGAACCTGTTTTACCTTTTACTTCACCTTTGGTGAATTTTTCTACATATTCTTCATTTACACGAGCAGCACGCTCTAATAAACGAGAGTGAATGTAGAATACATCGCCTGGGTATGCTTCGCGACCTGGTGGACGACGAAGTAATAGTGAAATTTGACGATAAGCGACCGCTTGTTTTGATAAGTCATCATAAACGATTAAGGCATCTTCGCCACGGTCACGGAAAAACTCGCCCATTGTACAGCCAGCATATGGCGCTAAGAATTGCAATGCAGCAGAATCAGAAGCAGTTGCCGCTACAACAATGGTGTATTCCATGGCGCCGTTTTCTTCTAGCTTGCGTACCACGTTTGCAATAGTTGATGCTTTTTGACCAATCGCAACATACACGCAGGTCATGTTTTCACCTTTTTGGTTGATGATTGCATCAACCGCAACTGCTGTTTTACCAGTTTGACGGTCACCAATAATCAATTCACGCTGACCACGGCCAACAGGTACCATAGAATCAACTGATTTCAAACCTGTTTGAACGGGTTGTGAAACTGATTTACGGTCAATTACGCCTGGCGCAACTTTTTCAATTTTATCGGTTAATTTGGTTTTAATTGGACCTTTGCCATCAATTGGCTGACCCAAAGCATTGACCACGCGTCCGATTAGTTCTGGACCAACAGGCACTTCTAAAATACGACCTGTACATTTACAGATGTCGCCTTCAGTAATATGCTCATAATCACCTAACACCACTGCGCCGACTGAATCACGCTCAAGGTTAAGTGCCAAACCGTATGTGTTTCCTGGGAACTCAATCATTTCGCCTGACATGACGTTTGATAGACCATGAATACGTACAATACCGTCAGTTACTGAGATGACTGTACCTTGAGTACGCGCTTCGCTGCTGACCTCAAAGTCTTCTAATCTGCTTTTAATCAGTTCACTGATTTCTGATGTAGATAATTGCATTACTAAACTCCTAAAGTTTTTTATCGCTTGCTTATGCGGTTAACGAATAAGCTAAATTTTGTAACTGACCTTTAACGGACGCATCAATTACTGTATCGCCCACAATAATTTTCATTCCACCAATAATCTCTGAATCGATCACAATTTCAGCAGTGACTTTTTTTCCAAACTTCGCTTCAAGTTTTTTCACGATTTCTTTGGTTACCGCGGCTGATGGCTTAACTGCAGCAATAATTTGTGCTTCCAACGTGCCTTCTTCGTCCGCTTTTAATAATTCAAAAGCAGAACTAATCGCGGGCAAAATCGATAGCCGTTTGTATTCCACCAAAACCTTGATGAGGTTTTGACCTGCTGCATCTAGATGATTGCCACAGACTTTGAGAAAAGCATCTTGTATTACCTGACCATTTACTTTTGGATCATGAATATACTGATTTAATTGCTCATCGGTACTGACTGCACTTGCTAATGAAAGCATCTCTGACCACTTAGCCAGGGCTTTCTTTTCTTTCGCCAATTTAAACGCTGCGACAGCATATGGTCTTGCAATGGTTGAGATTTCAGCCATGAGTTATAGCTCCGCCGCTAATTGTGTAAGAATCGCTGTATGTGCTTTTGCATCAATTTCTTTACGCAATATTTTTTCAGCGCCTGAAATAGCTAAAACAGATACCTGTGCACGTAAACCTTCTTTTGCACGATTGACTTCTTGCTCAATTTCTGATTTTGCTGTTTCTTTGATACGCTCAGCCTCTACTTTTGCAGTTGTTTTTGCTTCTTCTACAATTTCGTTCGCACGCTTTTCTGCTTGGCCAATAATTTCACTGGCTTTTTGTTTCGCATCGTTTAAAGCAACCTCTGACTTTTTAGAAGCAGTTTCTAATGCACTTTTACCTTCTTGTGCAGCTGCTAAGCCATCAGCGATTTCTTTTTGACGCGTTTCAATTGCTTTTAAAAGCGGTGGCCAAACGAATTTGACGATCACTAAAATCAATACTGCAAACGTAACTGCTTGCGCAATGAGCGTTAAATTAAAGTTCATGTTTGCTCCAAGTTCAAAACTTAATCATCTGGGTTAATCCATTGATCAACCCAATCATCCTAAGCAATCTTAAAAAATTATGCTACTGCACTTAATAGTGGGTTTGCGAAAGCAAACAATAGTGCCACACCAACCGCAATAATGAATGACGCATCGATCAAACCTAATAGCAAGAATACTTTGCCTTGCAATTCAGGAATCATTTCTGGCTGACGCGCTGCACCATCTAGGAAGCTAGAACACATGTTACCAATACCAATACAAGCGCCTGCTGCACCAATACCAACCATCAAACCAATACCAATCGCTGTGTATGCTTGAATCATTTCCATTTTGTTACCCTCTCGTGTTAAAGATTACTCATTAAATTAAAACTACTTCTAAACTCTTGTTAGTGGCTGTCATGCGCCATTGATAGATAAACAATTGTCATCATCATAAAAATAAACGCCTGCAATGGCACCACTAAAATATGAAAGACAGCCCAAAGCGCACCTAAAATGGCCGCGCCGAACATTCCAAAAATACCCGTTGCCGCCAACAATCCAATCAGCAAGAAAATCACTTCACTGGCGTACATGTTGCCGAATAGACGCATTGAATGTGAAAGTGGCTTTGAAATATACTCAATCATATTGAACATAAAGTTTGCAAGATACAACAATGGGCTAGCCAACAAACCAATGAAACCCATCACACTTTTTGGTTTGAACAGTTTTGGCATGCCAAATGGTGCACCAAAGATTTCATGAATTAATCCACCAAAGCCTTTTGCTTTAATTGAGAAGAAAATCATTAATATCCATACTGATAAAGCAAGGGCAAATGTTGTATTGACATCTGATGTAGGTAGCGGGCGGAAGGGCGCATGCGCTTCACCAAACAAGCCTGTTAATTTAGCAAACCAGTCGATTGGTACTAAATCCATCAAGTTCATGGCTAACACCCATAGAAAGATTGTGAGGGCAGTTGGTGCAATAAATGCATGACGGTCACCGTGGAACATTCCTTTAACCTGTCCGTCTACAAAATCAAAAATGATTTCTACAAACGCTTGTGTTTTGCTAGGTACACCTGCTGTTGCTTTACGCGCAACTAACCAAATTGCGCCAGCTACCAGCAAACCCAACACCAAAGAAATGATGAACATATCAAAGTGCACTACATTCCAAAAGCTATGATTACCATCACCAACGGCTTGTGCATTAAATGACAAGTGGTGGTTGATATAATCGGTTGCAGAAGTCATCTCACCTGAGTGCTCTGCCATATTTCCTGCTGTATGTTCTGTTGTCATAATGGTTTATATCTTCAAATGTTTACTTCGTTTACTGATGGCTGCACCAGAAAAAATAGCCGCTACCGCCAAACCTGCAATTAATGCTCCTGGCACTAATGCTTGATATGCTTTAAAAATACAAAATAAAAACAGAACAATTAATATGATTTTAATTAATTCTGCTTTTAACATTCGCATCAATACCGCTGATGCATTACTACTATTCCCTTGCGCAATTCGGGCGGCAATAAAAGCGGCCACTAACACCGCCATTCCACCCGCTAGGGCAGAGAGTCCTGCATGTATTCCGGAAATAACGTAGGCAATGAGAGCCACCGCCACAATTATCAATAATTGCAACCATAGCATTCGATCGAAAACGTTGTCTGCTGTAGCGCCTGTGTCGTTATCATTCATATTTTAAACTTACTAAAAACAGTCGAAATTTAAAATTGGCTTTTAGCAAAGCGGCGATTTTGAATTAATACACTAATTTAGTCAAGCTTTATTGGAGCACTGTTCCCAAGCAATTAGCGTATTACACGCTTAATAATCTCGTCCAACTCATCTAAACTACTGTAATTTATTTTTAATGTGCCAGCCCCGTTTGCTTTAGCCATAATGCTCACGGCAGCACCCAATTTTTCACTTAAGCTGTTCTCAAGCGCCAAAATATCTTGATTTGCATTGTTTGCCTGCGTTTTTGGTTTTGTTTCTATACCTATTTTTTTGACCAAACTTTCGACTGCACGCACAGACAAGCTTTGCTGCACAATTTTATTGGCCAACATGACCTGTTGCGCCGCGTCTAGACCAACCAATGCTCGAGCATGCCCCATATCTAGTTTGCTTTCCATCAACAGGGTTTGCACGCCATCAGCCAACGTCAACAAACGCAGTAAATTAGAAACAGCAACCCGTGAACGTCCAACTGCATTGGCTGCTTTTTCATGGGTCATTGCAAACTCTTCAATTAAACGCTTTATACCCACAGCTTCTTCGATTGGGTTTAAATTTTCACGCTGAATATTTTCGATTAAGGCCATTTCTAAAGCAGACTCGTCCCCAATCTCCCGAATCAATACTGGCACTTCTTCCAAACCTGCGATCTGACTTGCACGCCAGCGACGCTCCCCTGCAATAATTTCATATTGTTCAGGCGCAATTTCTCTCACTAATATAGGCTGCATAATGCCTTGTTTCTTAATTGAATCAGCCAATGTTTGCAATGCTGCCTCATCCATGTGTGTACGTGGTTGATATTGACCAGACTGCAGCTGCGTCACCCGCAACATTTTCAGACCGTCTACACTTTCGTTGGCAAGCGCTTCATCACCAGCCAGCAATGCATCTAAACCGCGCCCCAATCCTTTTTGTTTTGCCATCACAATTCCTATTAATTTGTTGATTTAATTGGTTTATTTTTCTTTATAATTTCTTTTGCTAGATCAAGATAAGCAATAGCGCCTTTTGACGTTTTATCGTAAATCAAAACAGGCACACCATAACTTGGGGCCTCAGCTAGCCTAATGTTGCGCGGAACAACTGTTTTATAAACTTTATCGCCAAAGTGATTTTCTAGCTGGGCTGAAACTTGCTGTGCTAGGGTGTTGCGTGAGTCGTACATGGTGCGCAATAAACCCTCTATCTCTAATTTCGCATTCAAATGCATGCGAACTTTTTTGATGGTATTTACTAAATCTGATAATCCTTCTAAAGCGTAATACTCACACTGCATCGGAATCATGACTGTGTTTGCAGCGGTTAACGCATTAACCGTCACTAAATTCAATGCAGGCGGGCAATCTAACAACACATAATCATAGCCATCAACTCCAGCAATCGCTCGCTTCAGCCGTGTCTCACGGGCAATTTCATTCACCAAATCAACTTCAGCACCTGCAAGCTCCCGATTGGATGGTGCAACATCAAACCCACCTTTTTCACTCTTGATAATCACCTCGTTTAACGTTTTATCATTAATAAGTACATGATAAATGCTATGTTTGAGTCGCGTTTTATCAATGCCACAACCAGTGGTTGCATTTCCTTGTGGGTCTAAATCGATTAATAACACCTTTTGCTTATTTGCCGCTAAACTGGCCGCCAGATTAACGCAAGTCGTGGTTTTACCCACGCCGCCTTTTTGATTTGTGATTGCTAATATTTTCATCAAGTACTTTTCAATTATTTTTAAAATTTCTCAATAACAGCTAAATGTCGTTCTGCCACCAAGCCCGCAACCGAAAGCGGATACACCTTGCTATGACCCAATTGCAATCGATCCAAGGCCAACTGTGGTGTTGTCCCTTTCATCGCCAACCAACACCCGTCATCTGCCAATAAATGCTTGGTTAGCTGAATGAACAAATCAATTTCAGAAAATGCGCGCGATATAATCATCTCAAACGGCTCTGCTTTAAAAGCTTCAACACGCGCATGAACCACTTCTAAATTATCCAAGCCCAGCTCACCTTTAACCTGACGCATAAATATGGCCTTCTTTTGCACCGTATCAATCGTTGTAACTTGCAAGTCAGGTAAACAAATCGCCAATACAATCCCCGGCAGACCACCACCACTGCCCACATCAAGCAAACACTTACCTTTGATGTAGGGCAACACACTAAGGCTGTCTAGCAAGTGCAAAGTCACCATTTCTAAAGGCTCGCGCACCGCGGTTAAGTTGTATACTTGATTCCACTTATTTAATAGCGCTAAATACAAGAGTAAGGCTTGCTGTGTTTCAGATGCAACCTGCAAACCCATTTCGGCAATACCAGATGCTAATTTTTCAGCCAACTGACTCATGCCGCCTCGATACCGCCTTGGGTAGATTCCTTTTTAAATTTTCGCTTCATGTAAACCATTAAAATTGAAATCGTAGCAGGCGTAATTCCAGAAATTCGACCCGCTTGTCCTATCGTCTCTGGTTGATGCAATGTTAATTTTTGACGCGCCTCTATACTTAAACCATGCACTTGAGCATAATCAATTGCATCACCAAGCTTAATATTTTCACTGCCTTTTTGTTTTGCAATCTCATCTTTTTGCCGGTCTATATAGCCCTGATATTTAGCCGCTATTTCTACCTGCCCCTTTACTTCATCCGTCAGCACCACATCAGACGGGATTAAATCCAGCAAACCTTCATAACTCACTTCAGGACGGCGCAGCAACTCAAACAAGCTGTATTCATGTTCAAGCACCTTACCCAAGACAGCTTCTTGTGTTTCACGTGAAACATTGGCAGGCTGAACAAATGTTTTCTTTAACCGTTGCTGTTCTTTTGCAATAGCCTCTTGCTTAACATTAAAAATAGCCCAACGCGCATCATCCACCAAACCCAACTTACGTCCGATTTCGGTCAAACGCATGTCCGCATTATCTTCTCGCAACTGTAGCCGATACTCCGCGCGACTCGTAAACATTCGGTACGGCTCAGTAACGCCTGTTGTAATTAAATCGTCGACCAAGACTCCTAAATAAGCCTCATCCCGAGCAGGGCACCAAGCTTCTTTTTCTTGCGCGTAAAGGGCGGCATTTGCACCAGCCAATAAACCTTGGGCGGCAGCTTCTTCATAGCCGGTCGTTCCATTAATCTGCCCTGCAAAAAACAATCCTTGAATGGCTTTTGTTTCTAATGAGCTTTTTAAAGCACGCGGATCGTAATAATCATACTCAATCGCATAACCAGGGCGTAAGATATGGGCATGCTCCATGCCTTTTATAGAGCGCACCAACGCCAACTGCACATCAAACGGCAAGCTGGTTGAAATACCGTTAGGGTAAAGCTCGTGCGTATTCAACCCTTCTGGTTCAATAAATATTTGGTGAGCATCTTTATCGGCAAAGCGATTAATCTTATCTTCAATACTTGGGCAATAACGCGGCCCGACCCCTTCAATCACTCCAGTATACATCGGTGAGCGATCCAAGCCATTGCGGATAATGTCATGCGTTTGCTCGTTGGTATGCGTAATCCAACAGGACAGTTGTGCGGGGTGTTGGGCCGCATTACCCATAAAAGAGAAAACAGGAACTGGATAATCACCAGGCTGCTCCGTCATGACAGCATAATCCACTGTCCGCCCATCAATTCTTGGCGGCGTACCCGTTTTTAAACGTCCTGCAGGCAATCCAATTTCGCGCAATCTCGTGGCCAAGGAAATAGCAGGCGGGTCACCAGCGCGGCCCGCACTGTAGTTTTGCATACCTACATGCACCAAACCACCCAAGAATGTACCTGCAGTCAACACAACTGATTTAGCTGAAAATTGAAGACCGATTTGCGTGACCACGCCAACCGCCTTGTCACCTGCTAATAAAATATCGTCCACCGCCTGCTGGAATAGCCACAAGTTGGGCTGATTCTCTAAGGTGCGTCTAATGGCCGCCTTATATAAAATACGGTCTGCTTGCGCTCTTGTGGCACGTACTGCAGGGCCTTTACTTGCATTCAATATCCGAAATTGAATCCCGCCCTCATCAGTGGCCATGGCCATGGCGCCACCCAAAGCATCGACCTCTTTAACCAGGTGACCCTTGCCGATGCCGCCAATAGAAGGGTTGCATGACATTTGACCCAATGTTTCTATATTGTGGCTGAGTAATAATGTTTTTTGGCCCATGCGTGCAGCAGCCAGAGCTGCCTCTGTTCCTGCGTGCCCACCACCTACAACAATCACATCAAATATATCTGGAAACTGCATATTCTTAATCGCAACATTACTTAAAATTGTTCAAGATTAGAATTTTAACGTAAAAAGTTATCCTTACGGTATTTAATCTATTCATGTTTCACGTGGAACATGAATAGATTGCCATCTTTTAAGACAAAACCAGCCTTACTTTGCATCGTTTCACGTGGAACAATAATCGGATCAACACATAATCATTTAACGCTGTTGTGCGTTGCATGATTCAAAATGCGCTTGTGAAAGGCTTTGATTTAAAACATTTTTCTACTAACCTTACCGATTAACATGTTGAAAACGTTGTGCTAATCGAAACAATCAGTCAAAAGGGGGTTTAAACACAAATCAACTTAACTTAAAAAGCGAGAAGGGTGATCAACAGTCCCACTTAAGAAAGCGAGCCGCTTCAGCAATTAAGCGTAAAAACGCTTATTGCGCCATGACTATTTGCCAATACAAAACCGTGAAAAGATTTCACCTAGCAAATCGTCGGGTGTGAACTCTCCCGTTATACTGCTTAACGCTTCCTGCGCCAACCTTAACTCTTCTGCCACCAATTCTGCCATATTGATTTGCGAACAGGCATTGACTAAATGTTGTCGGACTTTCTTTAAGGCATCGAGATGCCTTGCCCTAGCCATAAAAACACCTTCTGTATTTTGCTGATAACCCACCAAGGAAAGTAGATGCGTTTTTAATAAATCCAATCCCAAACCTGTTTTAGCTGAGAGAAAGAGATGAACACTTCCTTCCATCACCTCAACGCGCGGCTCTTCTAGGGACACATCAATTTTATTATGAACCCATATTTTAGTGATTTCGTGCGGCAAGCGCGCTAAAATCGCCTTTTCTTTATCGCCAATACCATGAGCTGCATCAATTAAAATTAACGCGATATGCGCCGTTTCTGTGGCTCGGTATGTGCGCGCAATGCCGATTTTTTCAACCTCATCCTCAGTATCGCGTAACCCAGCCGTGTCAATAACATGTAAAGGCACACCATTGATTTGTATCTCACTTTTAATCGTGTCTCTTGTGGTACCAGCAATCGGCGTGACAATCGCAACTTCTTCGCCCGAAAGTGCGTTCATCAAACTTGACTTGCCAACATTGGGTTGGCCGATTAAGACAACATGAATGCCATCACGCAACAAAACACCTTGCTGTGCTTTGCTAAAGATGTTTTCCAACACCTGTTGATTGTTTGAGATTTTTTCGGCAACTCGGCCTTGGGTAATAAAATCAATTTCCTCTTCAGGAAAATCCAAGCAAGCTTCTACATATAAACGTAAATTGATTAACTCGGCTAACAATTGATTAACCACATCAGAAAAAGCACCAGTGAGTGAACGAACAGCACTTTTAGCAGCCTCTGTTGTTGCGGCATTAATGACATCTGCAACAGCCTCAGCTTGGGCTAAGTCTAACTTGTCGTTTAAATAGGCCCGCCTAGTAAATTCACCTGGCGCTGCCTGACGAGCGCCCAGTTCAAGACAACGCGCCAGTAAAATCTGCATTAAAGCAGTACCACCATGGCCTTGCAGTTCTAATACATCTTCACCAGTGTAAGAATGTGGCGCGCTGTAATAAATGGCAATCCCGCGGTCAATTAACGTAGCGTCCGCTTGTTTAAAATCTAGATAAGCTGCGTAGCGGGGTGGAGGACAATGGCCCAATATTTGGTCGGCAATGTATTGGCACAAAGCACCTGAGACACGAACAATACCAATACCGCCAGCGCCACTAGCTGTGGCGATTGCGGCAATCGTATCTTGTGAATTAGCGTTTAGCACTGCCTTTTTTAGCCAGCGCCGCCGCGTGAATGGTTTTGTTGATATACCATTGTTGCGTAATAGATAAAATATTATTTACCAACCAATATAAAACCAAACCAGCTGGGAAGAAGAAGAAGAAAATACTAAACACAACAGGCATTATTTTCATCACTTTTGCTTGAATTGGATCCGTCGGCGCAGGATTTAAATAGGTTTGTATAATCATAGACGCCCCCATTAACACTGGCAAAATATAATAGGGATCTTTAGCAGATAAGTCAGTAATCCAAGCAAAGAATGGAGCATGACGAAGCTCAACAGCGCCTAACAACACCCAATAAAGTGCAATAAAAACAGGTATTTGTACCAATATAGGCAGACAACCACTAAGCGGGTTAATCTTCTCTTTGCGATACATTTCCATCATCGCTTTCTGCAAGCCTGGTTTGTCATCAACAAACTTATCTTTAATCGCCTGCATCCGCGGTGCCATTTCACGCATTTGCGCCATACTGCGATAACTTGTTGCAGATAGCTTAAAGAAAGCAGCCTTAAGTAAAATGGTGAGCAAGATAATCGCTACGCCCCAGTTACCAACAAAGCCGTGGATATTTGATAGCAGCCAAAATAACGGTTTGCAAATTACCGTTAACATGCCGTAATCCACCGCATATTCTAAACCAGGTGCCGCTGTTAAGTCGGCTGCCGTTTGTGGGCCAGAAAACAACTCGGCATTCACCGTTACCGAGGTCCCCGGCGCAATGGTTGGAACTGGGTTTACAACACCCACAGCATATAAATTATTGTTTAAGTCCTTAGTATAAAACTCGTTGGAAGTACCTGCTTTAGGAATCCAAGCACTAGCAAAATACAGCTGAATAATACCAATCCAACCGTCTTTTGTTTTAAGCGATAATTGACTGTCTTGCATGTCAGTAAAACGCACTTTTTTAAACTTGTCCGCCTCTGTGTAATAAGCACCACCAGTAAAGGTTGGCCTAAATGTGCTTCCTTGATTGGATTCACCATCATGGATTAACTGATAATAAACAGATGGCTTAATCTCATTGCCGCTTAAGTTATTGATACGGTGCGTAACGTCAATGACGTAACTCCCGCGGTGAAAGGTATAAATTTTGTCTACCATAACATCATTATTTGACCATGATAAAGTCACAGCCAGACTATCCGCGTCACTATTCAAGGAGTAACGAGGCGCAGCACTGGTGAAGCGTGTTTTATGATTAGGTAACGCTGAACCAATTAAGCCGCTTTGTGCAACATAGAACATTGGTTGACCTACATCATCCATTAGCACAAACTTTCCAGACTCATCACCAGCTGCTAGATGTTTATTCAACACCAAATGTCGTAAATCACCGCCAACTGTACTGATTTTGGCTTGGTATAAATCCGTTTCCACCTCAATCAACTCTCCTGGAGTGAGGTCACCTGAAGCAGGGTCCGCAACAGTTAACTCACTTGCCGCTACAGTAGATGCTGCTTGAGGGACACCAGCATCAGCAACCATAGAATCAACCGCTTGGTTTGCAAGCGCTGGTTGAGGATTGTTTTTTGTTTGCCAACCATCCCATAACATCATGATAGAGAATGAAAAAACAACAAATAAAATTAAACGCTTAATATCCATACAACTCTTTTTTATAAATAATGATTGTTAAAAGAAAAATTGATTCTACCACTCTATGGGACTGGATCATGACCACCATCACACCAAGGGTGACAACGGCCTAATCGCAATAGTGTTAAACAGCTACCTTTAATCGCACCATGCTTATTAAGCGCCTCGATTGCATAATGCGAGCATGTTGGTTCAAATCGACAACCCATCCCAAAAAAAGGACTTAAGCAACACTGGTACAACTTAACCAAAAAAACAAGCAGCTTAGCCATTCGCTTCTGATGCCATCCATATCAACCGCATAAACATGGCCTAATCCACTCGACCAAAATAATCTTGCACTATTTTAAGCTGTATTTTATTAAAGAGCATTACAAGCTCTTGCTTCATTAATAAGAATTCTTTATTGGTAAAGGGTTTTTTTACCTGAATCACAACATCTACATTACTTAAAATAGCTAACTCTTGCCGACATAGCTCACGCAATACTCGACGCATATAATTTCGGTCGACTGCTCGTTTGGCCACCTTTTTAGCGACCACAAAACCAACTCTTACGCCCAAATCACTGGGTTTATAATGCACCACCAAATTTGTTGATGTATAGCGTTTTCTAAAACTAAAAACGGATGAAAATTCATCCGTTTTTCTAATCATTAACAACTGATTTTTTTCTGGCTTAAGCATTGCTAGTCATGTTCATGCATAGCAAATTGAACACTGAATACAGTCGTGTTTAATTAAAGACCTAAGCGTTTACGACCTCTTGCACGGCGCGCCGCGATAATTTTACGACCACCTTTTGTTTTCATGCGTACTAAGAACCCGTGCGTGCGTGCGCGGCGTGTTTTAGACGGTTGATAAGTACGTTTCATTTAATTCTCCAAATGCGAATGCTACAAAGCCCTCCATTAAACCTGATAACTAGCTGGTTTGTCAATCTTATTTTAATGAATAATTAATTTAAGCCTGCCTGTGGATAAGTCTGGTTAAACAGGTTAGAATTGCGTAACAATAATGATTACATTTTGTATTTATTTATCGTGTAAAAAACGCTAGCAACAATCTCAATGATGACTTTCTTCTTAATTAAATAAGGTATTGGTAAACCGATGGAAAAATTTTGGCCCGCCTGCCTAAGCCGTTTTGAAGAAGAGCTTTCAGCTCAACAATTCAATACCTGGATTAAACCGCTTAAAACAGAGTTTACAGACAAAATTTTCACGGTTGTTGCGCCCAATAAATTTGTACAACAATGGGTAAAAGATCGATTTTTAAACAAAATTGAAAGGATTGCTGAAGAAATTCTTTCTCATCAAGTGCTAATTGAAATTATTGCCAGCAACAAACCAGTGGCAAAAAAAACACCTGTTAGTGCTGTAATCAGAGATGCCGCAATTCCGTCACTCCCTCAAAAAACAAAAGCCGTAAGCCCAAAAAAAGAAGTAGCGCCATCTGGTTTAAACCCATCATTTAATTTTGATAATTATGTTACAGGCCGTGCCAACCAATTAGCGCGCGCCGCCGCGATTCAGGTGGCTGAAAACACAGGCACGGCTTATAACCCGCTGTTTATTTATGGTGGCGTAGGGCTAGGTAAAACACACTTATTGCAAGCCATCGGTAATCGATTAAAAGAACTTAAACCTGGTGCTAAAGTGCGCTATTTACATGCTGAACGTTATGTTTCTGATGTCGTAAAAGCATATGAAAACAAAGCGTTTGATGCCTTTAAAAAGCAATATCATTCTTTGGATTTATTGTTAATCGATGATATCCAGTTTTTTGGTAAAAAAACCAGAACGCAAGAAGAATTCTTTTATGCCTTCAATACCTTAATTGAAGAAAAAAAGCAGATTGTGATTACCTGTGATACCTACCCAAAAGAAATTACCGATGTAGATGAACGATTACGCACCCGATTTAGTTGGGGGTTAACGGTCGCAGTTGAACCGCCAGAACTTGAAATGCGGGTCGCGATTTTGCTTAAAAAAGCAGAAGAGTCTAAAATCAGTCTAGATGAAGATGTCGCCTTTTTTGTTGCTAAACAAATTCGTTCTAGCGTGCGTGAATTAGAAGGTGCATTAAATCGTATTGTGGCAATGGCTAAATTTACTGGCCACCCAATTAATTTAGAATTAGCTAGAGATGCGCTACGTGATTTAATTGCCGTTCGTGGCCGTCAAGTAACCATCGAGAATATACAAAAGACAGTCGCTGATTATTACAAGATTAAAGTAGCAGAAATGTATAGCAAAAAAAGGTCGCGTAATGTCTCACGACCAAGACAGATTGCCATGTCACTTGCCAGGGAGTTAACCAATCACAGCTTTCCAGAAATTGGCGAAGCTTTTGGCAGCAGGCACCATACAACCGTTATGCATGCATGTGAAGAAATAGAACAATTGCGTTTAAACGACCAAGCGATTGCGCGTGATATTGGGTTTTTAACGCAAGTCATTAGAGATTAATAGAAAGGCGCTTGTGAATAACAACAATAAAAAACTGTGGATAAAAGAAGGATAAAACATGATTAATAAAAATTGTTAAATTAATACACATTTAATCCACAAGCTAAAACGTATTTAACAACAGATAAAAATAGAAGTTAACGGTCTGATTTTATTGAGTAAATAGAGTTACTCACAGAAAAAAGTGACATTACTATTATTATTAGTTTTATATATATATTAAATAAATAATTAGGCATAACTATGAAAATTAATAGATCGGTTTTATTAAAACCTTTAATCAATGTAACTGGCATTGTAGAACGTCGGCATACACTCCCAATTCTTTCTAATTTATTATTAGAAGCCAATAATAATAAAATTCAGCTCACCGCGACCGATTTAGAAATGCAAATCTCGTTGAGTATTGACAGCCATACACAAGAAGCCCTTACGACAACAATTTCAGCTAAAAAGTTTTTAGATATTTGCCGAGCACTGCCTGAAGACAGCGAGATTGACTTAGTAAGCAAAGATAGCCGTATGACGGTAAAAGCAGGCAAAAGTCGTTTTAATTTACAGACATTACCAGCAGCTGATTACCCAGTCATGACCAAGGTTAATGGTGATTCTGTTCTGATTCAATTACCGCAAATCGAATTAAAGCGCCTATTAAAGCAAGTAGAATTTGCCATGGCACAACAAGATATTCGCTATTATTTAAATGGCTTATTGTTAGAAGTTGACGGCAACAAACTCAACTTAGTCGGCACAGATGGACATCGTTTAAGCTTTACATCGGCCACTTTAAACCAAAGCTATGAAAAGAATAACGTGATATTGCCGCGCAAAACCGTTATAGAATTAATCAAATTATTAGAAGACAACGACGAAGAAGTAACAATCGAAATTGCAGCAGGGCAAGTCAACTTTGCTTTTGGTGAAATGCGCTTAATTTCAAAAGTAATTGATGGTAAATTCCCTGATTACAACCGAGTTATTCCAACTGCGCACAGCAACACCTTTACCGTCAACCGCATGGCAATATTAACCGCTATGCAACGAGCATCGATTTTATCAAATGAAAAATACCGCGGCATTCGTATGGTGTTAAGTCACAACAATATTAAACTCATCAGCACCAACACAGAGCAAGAAGAAGCGGAAGAAGAATTAGAAATCACCTATGCGCAAGAAAGTTTAGATATTGGCTTTAATGTGACATACTTGATTGATGTGCTCAACAACACCCAACAAGAAAATATTAATTTTTCATTTGCAGATGCCAATAGCAGCTGCTTAATCACCCTACCAGAAGACGACGATTACAAATATGTTGTCATGCCAATGCGTATTTAAACCAAAGAAACCAGTAACAAACAATAGAAACGAAAAATTATGGCAAACCAAGAAGATTACGATTCATCCAGTATTAAAATTCTAGAAGGGCTAGATGCTGTTCGTAAAAGACCGGGCATGTATATAGGCGATACATCCGATGGATCAGGCTTGCACCATATGGTGTTTGAAGTGTTGGATAACGCAATTGATGAAGCTTTGGCGGGTCATTGTGATGACATTAAAGTGATTATTCATCCAGACAACTCAATCAGCGTTAGCGATAACGGACGCGGTATTCCAACTGGCATTAAATCCGACGACAAACATGAACCCAAACGCTCTGCTGCAGAAATTGTGATGACAGAATTACATGCAGGCGGTAAATTCGACCAAAACTCCTATAAAGTTTCTGGTGGTTTGCATGGTGTGGGTGTATCTGTAGTGAATGCGCTATCAGACTGGTTACATCTCAAAATCTACCGCGATGGCCAAGTGCATCAAATGGAATTTAAACGCGGCGTGCCACAAGCACCACTCAAAATAACAGGCAAAACAGAAAAAACAGAAAAAACAGGCACAGAAGTGCACTTCTTAGCATCAGTAGAAACCTTTGTTTTAGTCGAGTTTCATTTTGAAATGTTAGCCAAAAGGATACGTGAACTATCATTCTTAAACAACGGCGTTAAAATTGAATTGATTGACCAACGCCCAAATGGTAAATCAGAAAATTTTGCACACTCTGGCGGTATTCAAGGCTTTGTGGAATACATGAACCGTTCAAAATCGGTGTTACACCCAAAAATCTTTTACGCCTCAGGTGAGAAAGACGGCATGGTAGTAGAAGTGTCTATCCAATGGAATGACTCCTATTCAGAAACCGTACAATGTTTTACCAACAATATACCCCAGCGTGATGGCGGCACCCACTTAACGGGTTTACGTACCGCCATGACCCGCACGCTCAATCAATATATTGAACAAACCGACACCGCCAAAAAAGCCAAAGTCACCACCACAGGGGATGATATGCGCGAAGGCATCACCTGCGTACTATCGGTAAAAGTGCCAGATCCTAAATTCTCATCACAAACCAAAGATAAACTGGTTTCTAGCGAAGTACAGCCTGTCGTTTCGGAAGTTGTGGGCGAAAAATTAGCCGAATACCTAGCCGAAAACCCAGCCGATGCCAAAATCATCTGTGGCAAAATCGTCGACGCAGCCCGTGCGCGCGAAGCGGCTAGAAAAGCCAGAGAAATTACCCGCCGCAAAGGCGTAATGGACAGCATGGGATTGCCAGGCAAATTAGCCGATTGCCAAGAAAAAGACCCAAGTTTATGTGAAATATACCTCGTCGAAGGTGACTCTGCGGGAGGGTCAGCCAAACAAGGCCGTGACCGTAAAAACCAAGCGATATTGCCGCTAAAAGGTAAAATCTTAAACGTCGAAAAAGCGCGATTCGATAAACTACTAGGCTCACAAGAAATCGCCACCATGATTACGGCGCTAGGGACGAATATTGGTAAAGCAGACTTTAATGTAGAAAAACTTCGCTATCACCGCATTATTATCATGACCGATGCCGATGTCGACGGTTCACACATTCGCACCCTGCTACTCACCTTCTTCTACCGTCAAATGACAGAGCTAGTAGAACGTGGCCATATTTATATTGCGCAACCACCACTGTACAAGATTAAACAAGGGCGTGATGAACGATATATCAAAGACGACCAAGAGCTAGATGAATACCTACTCGGCTCAGCGCTCAAAGATGCAGAACTACTAACGAAAACAGGCGGTGAAACACTCAAAGACGAAGCCTTAAATGCCATTGCAAAACAAATGGTACTCACAGAAGCGGTAATCCGTCGCATTGCGCGCCTGTATGATGAAAGTGTCTTGCGTGCGCTACAAGAAATCGGCGCTGTGGATTTAAGTACAGAAGCAAGCGTGAATACCGTAGCAGAAAAACTACGCCCAATCTTAGGCGCCATTGGCTCAGAAGTGATTGTTGCCTACGACGAAGAAGAAAGCACCTATCGTTTAGAGGTAAATAAATACGTTCACGGCAACTTACAAAGCTGTGTGATTGACGCAGAATTTGTGGGCAGCGGCGACTATAAACAAATCAACCGTATGCACACCATGCTAGAAGGCTTAATTGGCCCTGGCGCCATCATTAAACGGGGCGAAAAAGAAAGCAACATCAGTACCTTTAAACAAGCGCTAGATTGGCTATTAACCGAAGCTAAACACAACCTAAACGTACAACGTTATAAAGGACTAGGCGAAATGAATCCAGAACAACTTTGGGAAACCACCATGGACCCCAACATGCGCCGCCTACTCAAAGTACAAATTGACGACGTCATCGCAGCCGACGAAATCTTTAGCACCCTCATGGGTGACAACGTCGAACCAAGACGCGCATTTATTGAGAATAACGCATTAAATGTAAGCGCTTTGGATATCTAAACCTTTCCCCAATAACGCGTTTTAACACTTTAGGCTCCTTTAGGAGCCTAAATTTTGGCAATTAGATACATAACAAACCATAAGCTAAAATAAAAACCAGCCCTTTGAAAATGTAGGCGGGCTGGTTTAGTCCAAGATGTTGTAAGATAGCGCTTCATGGATGCATTAATTGAGAGGGTTTACATGCCGCTTATACGGATTGATATTACTGAGGGTCGTTCTGATGCCGAGATTAAAATGTTGATGGATACGGTGCAAGATTGTGTTGTTGAGGCGTTTAAAGTGCCAGTAAAAGACCGTTATCAGATTGTGACCGAGCATAAGCCTGGTCGGATGATTTTGCTGGATACAGGTTTGGGTTTTGAGCGAACTGAACAAGCTGTAGTGATTCAGGTTTTTACCAGTGCAAGGACAACAGTTAATAAGACCAAGTTTTATCAATTATTATCAGCTGCATTAGTCCAGCGGTGTGGTTTGCTTGTGCAAGATTTGTTGATTTCAGTGATGACCAATACAGATGTGGATTGGAGTTTTGGTTTTGGTGAAGCGCAATATTTAACGGGACAGTTATAGCTCGGTCAGTTTTAACTCAAGCACTATATTTCACTTTTGGTCATGCTAGCGGGAACTTTCGGTTGTCGTAAGCGACAAACTTCGTGCAGCATTTAATCTATTACTTTAAAGTGTTTTTTTTACATTTTGTTAACACTTTAATGGTTACAAAACGACATAAACCAGTGGCACAATTACGCTTTATTTGAGTTGTGGCGATCGCATGCAGTTTCAAAAGCTTGCTTTTGGGCTTGTTATTGGTTTTTTTATTCAACGTTTTTTTAATTTTAAAGTTAGGTTTTAGAACAAATGTTAAATTGGCAAGGTGGGCTTTTTGATCCGCAAGGACCAATTGCTGTTGCAGAAAGAGCGATGTTGGCAAATGCCACTGTCGTGATGTTGGCTGTTGTTATTCCTGTCATTATTCTTACGATTGGTTTTGCTTGGTGGTTTAGAGAAAGCAATCCGCGCGCGAAGCGTTTACCCGATTGGGAGTATTCGGGTGCAATTGAGGTAACAGTTTGGTCGATTCCTATTCTGGTGATTATTTTTCTTGGCGGTATGACTTGGGTAGGTTCGCATGATTTAGACCCGAAAAAACCAATTGGTGATGTGGAAAAAACATTAGATGTTCAAGTGGTTTCATTGGATTGGAAGTGGTTATTTATTTATCCAAAATACGGCATCGCTACCGTAAATCATTTAGAAGTACCAGCCAATACACCGATTCGTTTGACGCTGACTTCTAGCGGCGTGATGAATAGTTTTTTGGTCCCGCAATTGGGTAGCCAAATTTATTCAATGGCGGGTATGGCAACGACGTTGCATTTACAAGCTGATTCTGAGGGGGTTTTTCCTGGTATTTCTGCCCAATTTAGTGGCGATGGTTTTTCTGATATGAATTTCGATGTGCGTTCAGTTTCTGAAGCACAATTTAATGAGTGGGTTAAAACGACACAAGCGGGTAGTGGTTCGTTAACGCGCAAGCGTTATGAAACTTTGTTAAGACCTAGTATTGCGGATAAAGCACGGACTTATAGCAAAGTTGAAGAAGGTTTGTTTGAGCAGGTGTTGATGATGAATGATTCAGGCCCGAATAAAGAAATCTGTGTCACACCGTCATTCAATGAAACAGAGATTAACACGCAAAACGTCAATTTGATAGGAAATAAATAAATGCTAGGAAAATTAAGTCTGGCGGCTATTCCGCTACATGAACCTATTCCGATGATTGCAGGTTTGGGGATGATTTTTGCCGTTATTGCGCTT
>Ga0129324_10000466_pt1 | contig 29568 bp, 21 predicted proteins | sample CPBDNA_7_FD_96879 | JGI IMG/M metagenome (GOLD analysis project Ga0129324, IMG submission 96879) | Freshwater to marine salinity gradient microbial communities from Chesapeake Bay, USA - CPBay_Spr_15_0.2_DNA | ecosystem: Environmental > Aquatic > Marine > Coastal | place: USA: Chesapeake Bay...
AGCTGCGGATTGGCTAGCAGTCCGTAGCGGTAAAAACGTTCGATGTCATTTCCTTTGTAGGTTGACCCATCACCCCAAATACTGACCGAGTCTTCCAACATCGCACGCACCAATAACGTTCCCGTCACAGCGCGACCCAGCGGGGTGGTATTGAAGTACTGGCGCCCGCCCGAGCGAATGTGAAAAGCTCCGCAGGCCAAGGCTGCTAGCCCCTCTTCAACCAGTGGTGCTCGGCAATCCACCAAGCGAGAAGCCTCAGCCCCGTATTCCATGGCACGACCAGGAACAGATGCGATGTCGGGTTCGTCGTATTGGCCGATATCTGCCGTGTACGTGTAGGGAACCGCCCCCTTGCTGCGCATCCAGGCCACGGCTACCGACGTGTCGAGGCCACCAGAAAACGCGAGCCCGACACGTTCACCCACGGGAAGGGAAGACAGCACCTTTGACATGCGGGGAGCCTATCGACCGGACTTGGGAGGTCGATCGGCCCCGGTCGCGTCTGACTCGTCTTGATCCAAACGTCGGTATCGCTGTCCAACAAAGACCGCGATGATGCCGAGCGCTGCTGCAAAGAACAGCGCATAAGCCGAGGCGATCAGTTGAAGCGCGGCACCGACTCCGGCACCTATGGCGTAACCGATGGGTGTCGCGGCCGCCACCATGGATCCCAGACGTCGGCCTGAGAAAGCAAGATCCACAGTGTTGAGCAGAGCTCCATTGATCGCGACGGTTTGCACAGCCACGCCCAGAACCCGGGTCAACACAACGGCTTGAATCCCCTGACTAGCCGCCAGCACCGCGATGACGCCGTAACGAACTTCGAAATCGACCTGGAACAAGATCAGTACGGCGGCTACCGTAAGTAACGCCGCTCCCCCGATCAGCGCCGTCCGACGAACAACGTACTCGTCATGCCCACGACGTACCTGCACTTGCCGCAGCCAAATAACAATGATGATGGCGCCCACAAAACTCGCCAAACTCACCACACTGGGCATAACCGTTGACGAACTGTCATCCTCGGCAACGCCGAGGGAAATGATGACGAGGTTGCCGGTCTGGTTAGCGACGAAAACCTTGTAGCGAAGAAAGGCAACCACGTCAATGGCACCGCTGCTCATCGCAAGCAACATCACCATGCCAATTCCTGCTATGGCTTCATCACGCGGCCGCCGCGCAGTTTTATCAGTCGCCATAACGCGCAACGCTATCGTGGTGCCATGAAATCGGGGGAAACACTCAAGCATCGCACACTGGCAGCGTTCATCTTGGGCTGTACCGCAGCGATCAGCCTGACCGCATGTGCCACTACGACCGCAACTATCGATGACACACGCCCCGGTGCAACGACTTCCTCAAACGCGATACAGCCCGTCGGCCCAGTGCTCACTGGCCAGGTCGTGCGGGTCGTCGATGGCGACACTGTGCGTGTGTTGGTCGATGGCACGACCGAGGACGTGAGTGTTCGACTCATCGGCATCGACACACCCGAAACAGTCGCCCCTGGCAAACCGGTGGAATGTTTTGGTCCTGAGGCCAGCGCATTTGCCGAGAGCCTCCTGGCCGGGGCACGTGTTCAGATCGAACTTGATCCCTCGCAGGGTGAGACGGATCGTTTTGGTCGACTGCTCGGTTATGTCTGGATCGACAACGGCGGCGAGTTCGAACTGTTCAATCTCGCTGCCGTTCGCGGGGGCTACGCCATCGAGTACCAGTACGACGACCCTTACACCTGGCAAGCACAGTTCGAGGCAGCCCAAAGGCTGGCCCAAAGCGAGGCTGCCGGACAGTGGAGTGCGTGCTAGCGGACCTAGACCGGCTCGCCAGAACTGCCGTTGATGCGGGCCTCAGCCGCCGCGGCGCGCTGCAATGCTGCTTCGAGATCGGCCTGGGCCTCACCGAAACCAGCAAAGTCTCCGCGCGCCAGCGCCGCATTACCCCGATCAATCGCCGCCTGCGCATCTCGCAGCGCCAATGACAATTCCACGAATGGGTCACCGTCTGGATTGGGATCCGGTGTCGGTGTGGGATCGGGATCGGGATTCGGATCCGGATCCGGATCGGGCGTCGGTTCAGGAGTCGGTGTCGGATTGGTCGAAAACACCTCGGCCAATGCCTCATCCAACGTGTCTGCCAGCGCAACGTTGGCGCCATACCCGACAAGCACCTTGCGCAGCAACGGATAGCCGTCTTGGGCCGCGCGCAAGAAGACAGGTTCGACGTACAGCAGTCCGTCATTGAAAGGCAGCGAGAGCAGGTTACCCAGGTCGACTTCGGAGCCGCCGCGACGAAGCAGTGACAACTGCGAGGCGATATCAGGGTCCGCTTCAAAGTTGTTCTGCACCTGTGTCGGACCAGGAATCGTTGTGTTGCTCGGCAATTGGAGCACACGTATCTTGCCGTAATCAGGTCCGGGCGCTGAGTCTGCTGACATAAACGCCGCTAATGTCGGACGACGCTGGGGCGCAAAGGTGGTCGTCAACGAGAAGGCGGGATTAGCGGTTCCGGGCATCTGCAGCGTCAAGTAGTACGGCGGCTGATACTGCTGAATTGCCTGCGTGGGATCAAAAGGCACGATCCAAAAGTCAGTGCCGTTGTAGAAGGTGGCGGGATCAGTCACGTGATAACGCGTCATCATCGTGCGCTGCACCTTGAAGAGGTCCTGAGGGTAGCGCACGTGTTGCTCAACCTCGATGGGCATCTCCGAGCGATCCTTCACGACATCCGGGAACGCTTTACGCCAGGTCTGCAAGATCGGATCTTCCTCGTCCCATGCATACAAGGTCACCGTGCCCTCGTATGCATCAACAGTCGCCTTGACGGCATTGCGCATGTAGTTGAGATCATCCCGCGGGCCCAGCGCGGCGGTGCCCGACCGCACCGTAATCGAGTCGCTGGTTGCATCAGACAGGGACACCCGCGAGGAATTCGGATACTCGTTAGACGTCGTGAAGCCATCAACGAGCCACACGATTCGGCCATCGATCACCGCGGGGTACGGGTCTTGGTCAAGGGTCAGCCATGGCGCGATCTTTTGCACTCGAGTGAGCGGATCGCGATCCCACAAAACACGAGAATCCTCGTTGATCAGGTCGGTCAGCAAAATATTGGTGTCTTGGAACTTCGTCGCGAACACGATGCGCTGGAACAGTGAACCGATCGGCGATCCACCGTTTCCGGTGTAGGTGTTGTTCACCTGGCCGGTCGGGCTGGCGTCGTCGGGGTAGTCCAACTCCACCGGAGCCGTGCCTTCAGGAGCACCAACAATGGAGAAGTCCGGTGACAACTCGCCGAAGTAGATGCGAGGTTGTTCAACACCCAAAATGCCACGCGGTGGAATATCAAACTCAAAGAAGTCAGGGTTGCCGTTGCTTTCGGCGGTGTTGTCATAGGCAGCAACAAAACCGAACCCGTGGGTATACACCGCGTGCGAGTTTGCCCAGTTCTGCTGGTCTGCTGGAATCGAATTGACGTCAATCTCGCGCAGCGCTACGACGGCACCACGCATGCCGTTTTCGAGGTCATAGCGGTCGACGTCAAGTTTGTCCGTGAAAGAGTAGTACGAGCGGATCTGCTGCAACTGGTTGAACGTCGTTGACACGAGAGCTGGATCTAACAGCCGAATATTGTCCAACGTGCCCGCGTTGGCAGAGATCACCTCTGTCGTCGGTGGCGACACAGTTCCGGGGTAGTCCTGGACATCAGCATCGGCGATATCGAACGCATCGCGTGTCGCGGTAATGTTATTGGCGATGTAGGGCTGTTCGCGGACGAGTTCGCTCGGTCGCACCTGGAACTGCTGAACGATCGCGGGGTACACGCCACCGATAATCAGCGAGGTCAAAATCATCATGCCCAGACCAATGGCGGGCAGAACCCAGTTGCGGATGAACATATTCACTATGAACAACGCGGCCACCAGGATCGCCACGAAGGTCAAAATGGTCAGCGAGGGCAAAACCGCGTTGGCGTCGACGTATTTCAATCCGGTGAACCCTTGGACGAGCGGCTCACTCTTGACTGCCAGGCCAAACCTATCCAGCCAGTACGCGACGGCTTTAAGTAACAAGAACACGGCAACGAGCGCCGAGAGATGGACCTGGAATGCGACGCTCGCCCGATCACCTTTGGGCTGCAGGCGAAGGCCGCCATACAGATAGTGCACCGCGGCGCCAATGAGAATAGACAAGATGATGACGGCGAAGGCGAACCCGAGCACAAAGCGCAAGAACGGATACGTGAACACATAGAAGCCGACATCGAGCCCAAATTGCGGATCCGTGATGCCAAAGTCGGTCGCGTTGCGCCAGCCGAGGAATGTTTCCCATTCTGCCGATGCTGACAAACCAGCCAAGAGTCCAAGGACCAACGGGATCGCGATCAGGGCGATGACGCGAAAGGGATACAGCGCCATGCGATAGCGCTCTAGGCTTGCCTGTTCGGGAGTGAGAGTTGTAACGGTCGGTCGCAGTCGGTAGGCCAACCACATCGTGCCGGCGGTGACCAGAGCCATCGTGAGGCCGAAGGTGGCAAACAGAGCGAGTCGCGTCCACAGAGTCGTGCTGTACACACTGGTGGCCTCAACGGAGTCAAACCACAGCCAGTCGGTGTAGAAGCCGGTGAAGATCACGAAGCCCACGACTATGGCAACCAAAATGATGATCGTGGGCAGCAATACGCGCCCTCGTCGAGGTGCGCTAGGGGCATTGCCGACAGGCGTGGCGGTAGTCACTCTTTCAACCTACGTCACGATGGGTCACCGAGCAGCCGCGGCCCACTTGAAGGACGGTGAACTAGGACAATTCGGTGGCCGGACACGAAACCGTAGGCGTCCCGGCCTGCCATGCCTCAAGCGCAACGAGGGCGTCATCGACCGACTCCACCGGCACGACGGTGAGTCCATCGGGCACCGCACCAGCGCTTTCCTCGCAGTGCTGGATCGGCATCAAGAACAACTCGGCTCCCGCGTCACGGGCACCGGCGAGCTTTTGCCGGATGCCACCAATCGGCCCCACCTGTCCCGCGGGATCAATCGTGCCCGTTCCCGCCACGAAGTCGCCACCGGTCAGCGATTCAGGGGTCAAAATGTCAACGATGGCGAGAGTGAACATCAACCCGGCACTCGGGCCGCCCACATCTTGCAGGGTGAATTCGATGGGGAACTCAGCCGAGTAAAGAAGCCCCACACCAATGCCGACGTACGGCTGCTGCGCATCATCTGGACTGGCCACGCTCACCACGTCAACCGTGAGGGGTTCACCCTCACGCACGACCGCAAAGGCAAGCGTGGCGCCGATGGGTTGAGCGCGTACCAATTCCGAAACCTCACTTGGCTCCGTCACACTTTGCCCATTGATGGCCGTGATCTGCTCACCCGGGCTCAACTTGCCCTCGGCCGGTGAGCCTGCAACAACGGCGGTGATGACCGGGGTGGCGATAACCGGCCGGTCCAAGACACCCATGGCCGCGGCGATCGCGTAGGACTGGGATGTAGAAAACAGTGCCGCGTTTCGTTGGGTCACCTCTTCCCCGGTGATGTCATCGGGGTAGAGCAACTCCCGCGGCAGCACTGCCCGCGAGGTACTCGCCCACGCGGCCAGGGCCTGAAACACGGTGATCCGACTACGCGGTTCACCGGCTTCACGGACGGTAGTCATGTCCAGATGACCGTCAGTCGGGTACGTCTGGGTCTCGGTGATCTGCACGAGCGGTACGTCGTTGACCTCACCAATGGTGTTGAACGTGGGGCCCGGCGAAACGATCAAGAACGGCACCGGAAGCACGGCGGCGATCACGGCGAGTGCTACTGCTGCCCCCGAGGCGATGAGGGCATTTCGGCCGCGAATTGACAGTCGACGCGAAGTCGGGGCACTGGTCGGCTCCGCTGAGCCGGGCTCTGCCGCGGGTGTCGTCACGCGGGGCGTTTACTCGACGAGGCACCGCGGTCTTGACCGTCGCTGCCTGATCGACGCGTACGACTGCGCTGCGGGCGCTGCGTGGGAGTGCCGGGTGAACTGGGTGAACCTTGTGAACCGGGCATGGGTCGCTGCATCGCGGCCCGGAAACGCTCCTGGTCAGACATAGAGGAGTGCATATCGATCTGCCGCGCCGGGCGGCTTCGCCAGGCAGCCCAGCCAAGGGCGGCAAGAGTCGCCCCCAGCGGAATGAGCCACCACAACAGGGCCGACACGTGGATCTCCTTCACCGATGACATCAGATCGCCAAACATCGATGCGCGCGAGTCACGCCCGCCGCACCGCGCGCCAGGATACGCCTTGACATGACTGCTCGCCCATCGCGGCCTGTCGGTTTCATCCTGCTCGTTGGCTAGTCATTGGTGACATCACCGCACCAGGACTACCGTGGAGGCATGAGCAATCCCTTTGACATGAACGCCCTCGGTGCGATGCTGTCTCAACTCGGGGCCATGATGCAGTCGGGCGGAACCACCAGTGGACCGGTTAACTGGGACCTCGCCCAAAGCACCGCACGCGACGCGATCGCCCAGGCCGGAGACCCCGGTGTCGATGAGGTGGCCCGCGTCCAGACAGTCGCCGCCCTAAATCTCGCCGACACCTGGCTCGACTCGGCCACAACCTTCCCGCGGGCCAGTACCGACGGCCAGGCGTGGAGTCGATCGGCGTGGCTGGAACATACGACACCCGCGTGGAAAACCATCGTTGCACCGATCGCCGAGCACATTCAGTCGGTAACGAGCGCCTCGCCTATGACCCCCGGCGTTGGCGCCGATCTTTCCCAGTTTGAATTGCCGCCGGCGCTGCGCGATGCATTTCCCGAAGGACTTCCACCCGAGGCCGCAGGGATGCTGGCCCCACTGTTGAACATGGCCCAGCAAATGGGCGCGAGCATGTTTGGTATGCAACTCGGGCAGGGGCTTGCCGCGCTCGCTACGCAGGTTCTGGGCTCTGCCGACGTGGGTGTTCCACTCACATCTGACCACCGCCCCACGCTGGTTCCCGCCAACGTTGCTGCCTTCACCGAAGGGTTGGGTATCGATGCTGATGAGGTGCGTTTGTACCTCGCCCTCCGCGAATGCGCACACCAGCGGCTATTCGCCCATGTCCCCTGGCTTCGCTCGCGGCTTGAAGGTGCCGTCGATGCGTACGCACGTGGCATTCACGTTGACACCGATCGCCTGCAAGGCCTGATGCAAGACGTTGACCCGCAGTCACTGGGCGATCCCTCGGCCCTGGCCGCACTCCTGGGCGAGGATGCCTTCGTCCCCGAGGACACCCCCGAGCAGGCTGCTGCCCTGGCACGACTAGAAACGCTGCTGGCATTAATCGAAGGTTGGGTAGACGACGTCGTGGGCCAGGCTGCTGGCGATCGTCTCCCGGCTGCTGATCGACTCGCCGAGACCATGCGTCGGCGGCGCGCTGCAGGTGGTCCGGCTGAGCGCACATTCGCTTCGCTGGTCGGCTTGGAGCTGCGTCCGCGAGCACTGCGCGAGGCCGCTGCCCTGTGGACCCTGGTGCGCGCCGAGCGCGGCATGGAAGGCAGCGACGGCCTGTGGTCGCATCCTGACCTCCTGCCTGACCGCGATGATCTTGATGATCCCGGCGCGTTCCTCACCCGATCAGCAGAGCAACCTGAGGATTTCGCCTGAGGCCCACACATGTGGTCGATCTGCTCACCGCCTGGACGCCGCCCGATGAGCAGCAAGATCAACTACGCCAGGACTACCTCGCCTTCGTTATCGGGCACACAAGTGCCGGGGCGCGGGTCATGCGTGATGGTGATCCGCTGTATCGCGACTGCAATCCCGCCCACCTGACAGCCAGCGCCCTGATTGTGGATCCGATTGGTCAGCGAGTGCTCTTGACGCTGCACGGCGTCGTGGGGCGCTGGTTGCAAACGGGTGGTCACCTTGAACCTGCCGACCAATCACTGCCGCAGGCAGCTCTGCGTGAGGCCCGTGAAGAAAGCGGTCTGACTGATTTACGGATCCTGAACGAGCCACTCCGCCTTGACCGACATTCACTGCAGTGCAAAACATCTGAAGGTTATCGGCGAACGACCGAGCACTTAGATGTCCAGTTTTGCGTGCTCGCCGAGGTGGACACCAATCATGTGCGAAGCGATGAGTCACTTGATCTACAGTGGTGGCCTTGGTCGGCGTTGCCCGACGGCAACCAGGGCGCAGATCACTCGGTCGCGGCTCTCGTCGATCAGGCCCGCCAGCGCTTACTCTTGACCGACTGACAATCGCGCTCTAAAGTTTCGAATGCCCTCGGGATAACGGGTCTAGTTGCGCTAGGGGAAGGCGCGGGTGGATTGCGAGCCCCGAGGGCATTCTTATTGGGCCACAATACTTTTCATTCGCGATCATTCATTCACCCGTGAACCGCGGGGCACGGCGCTCACGCGCTGCGGCCAGCCCCTCGGCAACATCGCTAGTCGCCAAGGTCACCGATTGCACCACGCCTTCCCAGCGCAAGGCCGAGGCTAGGTCGGTGGGCGCCGACTCGGCTAGGGCCAACCGGGTCAATTCGGCGGCCACGGGCGCAGTTGCGGCAATCGTGTGGGCCGAGGTCAGTGCGGTGTCGAGTAATTGCGCATCGGCCACGACCTGCGACGCGACACCCATCGCGAGCATCTGCGGTGCGTCGATTCGGCGACCAGTAAGCAACAGATCACGAGCGGCACTGAGGCCGACCACCGATGGCAGCAAGTACGTGATGCCCATGCCCGGGTGCAGGCCTAGGGCAGTAAACGGTACGGAGAACGCCGCGCTGTCACCGGCAATACGGATATCGCAGGCCAATGCCAAGGCCGCACCCGCACCCACCGCGGCCCCGTTGATCGCCGCGATGGTCGGCACCCCGATCTCACGAATCGCCAACCACGTCGAATAAAACGGCATCATCCGGTGCCGCAGGGTCGCAACTGAAGCTCCAGGCTCGGCCCCAATCCAGCCCAGATCACCGCCGGCGCAGAAGGCCCGACCCTCACCGGTCACGACGACACAGCGCAGATCTGTGCGCTGCGCGAGGTGGTCCATGGCGCTGCGCCAGGCATCGGTCATGGGCACGGTCATGGCATTGCGACGTTGCGGATCGGCGAGGCTGACCACAGCCACCCCGCCGCCGTGGTCGTTCACCTGCACGATTCCCTCAGGCCCAAACGTTACTTTTTGTGACAAATCAGACATGACACGCCTCCTCTAGCACCCGCGGTACCTCATTCACTGCCAAGCCTGTCCTAGGGTGTCAGCGGGCCACCAACCGTGGCCCGCCGGGTGGTACACCCGGACCCCCGGCGTGCACGGGCACCTTGCCCGCGACACAAGTTCTTGAGGAGGACCTTATGGCCGAGTCATACACAGGCGAGGCGTACTGCGTGAAGTGCAAGGAAAAGCGTGAGTTCACCGGCCACGTGGAAGAGACCAATGGTCGTCGCTTCGCCAAGGGCATCTGCCCCGTGTGCGGCACCAAGGTCACCCGCATTCTGGGCAAGGCCTGATCCCGTAGATCGCTTCGTCCTCGACGGCGTCTCACCACATCACGTGGTGGACGCCGTCGAGCGTTTAGTGGCCCATCCCTCAATAGGCGGCTCCCCCGCGGAGGTGGAGATTCAGCGCGATCTGGCCCACCTATGGGAGCACGAGGGCCTCGATGTCACCACGTGGACAATTGACCCCGCCCAGTGTTTGCTCGACCCCGGCTTTCCTGGCATGGAGGTTGACCGGGAGACCGGCCTTGGCGTGATAGCACGTTGGGCCGGGACCGGCGGTGGCCCCACCATGCTGCTGCTGGGTCACACCGATGTCGTCCCACCCGGCGACCTCCATGCTTGGTCATCGCCACCCTTCCAGCCCCATCACGTTGACGGACGCATCACCGGACGCGGGACCGCCGACATGAAGGCAGGCCTTGTCGCCGCGTGGCTAGCCGTGCGTGCCCTCCGGCAGCAGGGTCGACGGCTGCGTGGCGATGTGATCCTGGCCGCTGTAAGCGGGGAAGAAGACGGGGGCATGGGCACCTACTCGCTGCTTGCTCAAGGCATCACCGCCGATGCCTGCATCATTCCCGAGCCCACCGATCTTGACATCGTGCCGGCCAACGGTGGGGCATTGACCTTTCGCCTGACCATCCGCGGTGCAGCCACGCACGCCTCCCGTCGCAGCGAGGGCATCAGCGCCATCGAGAAGTTCACCCTCGCCCTGCGTGCCCTCGATGAGCTTGAGGTCCAGCGCAATGCGGTTGTCGACCCACTCATGGAGCGCTGGTCGATTGCGTATCCACTGGCTATCGGCACGGTGCACGCGGGTGATTGGGCCTCAACAGTGCCTGATTTATGTATCGCCGAGGGACGCTTGGGAGTGGCCCTTGATGAATCCCCCGAGCAAGCCCGACTGGCATTAGAACAAGCCGTGCAGGGCTTGTGCGCGCACGACCCATGGCTTCGTGAACACCCCATCGACGTGCAGTGGTGGGGTGGGCAGTTCGCGCCGGGTCGCACCGATCCTGACCATCCGCTGGTTGACCTCGTGGGCCGGGCACATCAATCGCTGACCGGCGCCACTGCCCAGGTATACGGCGCACCCTACGGTTCAGACCTGCGCCTGCTGGTCGCCGCGGGTATTCCCACGGTGCAATACGGTCCCGGCGATAGTCGCATCGCTCACGCCCCCAACGAATGGGTCACCGTCGGCGACGTGGTGACCTGCGCCCACACACTGATGCTTGTCCTCGAAGAGTTCTGCGAGATCGATGCCGCTGTGGATAACACACAACAGGAGATCCCCTGAGGCTGCCACAGTGAGTAGGTGACCGCGCCGACCCGTCCGCTACATGTCCACCACACCCTCCCCGAGCGTCCATGGCTGCGACGCGACGTTCCCTTGATGTGGCGCAGCGACACTCTGCTCCAGATCGGACTCGATCCCCAACGTCTGGTCGTCATCGAGGTAGACCGAGCCCTCATCGCATGGGCGCGTGAACTCGGGGGTGACCGTACCTTGACCGCGGTGCTCACCGACGCAGAACAGCGAGGCCTAGACACCGCCGAGGTGAACCAGCTGTTACGGGCACTTACCGCAGCCGGGGCACTCGCTGATGCGGCCAGAGTGGCGGCCTGTGCACAACAACTCACGGCCGATGAGCGAATCACCGCTCTGCGCCACGAGGCTGCCGCCCGCCACACCTACCGCGATACACGGGCACAATTGAGTGTTGATGCCCGCGCAAATGCCCGAATATCAATCGCGGGCAGCGGTTTTCTGGCCGACACCGTCGCCAATGCTTTGCGCGGCAGCGGCATCAAAGCGGTGGTGGCCGAGGCTGCTCCCTCGTCAGCGGCTCGTCAGGGCCGAGCACGCGCTGAGCAATCTGATCTGCACATCGTCGCCGACTGCTGGCAGCCTGACATCTTCGATGACCTCACCTGCGGGGGCCTGGACCTAGCCCATCTCGCGGTTGGGGCGTGGGGCCGCCGCGGTGTGGTAGGCCCACTGGTCATTCCTGGCCACACCTCGTGCCTACGGTGCGTAACCCTGCACCAGCGTGACCACGACCCGTTGTGGCCGAGGCTGGCGATGCAGGCCGCACACGCCACCCCCGACATTGACGCACGTGACAGCCCGCTGGTGATGGCCTGTGCAGCACACACCGCAGCCCTTGCCTGTGCCTATCTTGAGGCTCGAGCGTGGGGTACGACGGGAACGGAGTGGGCAGGGACCTCACAGGTCATCACCATGCCCGGTGCTCGGGTGAGTTTTCGACAACATTCAGTACATCCGCTGTGCGGCTGCACCTGGAATTCGACTTCAGTCTGAGGGCTGCGCCACTAGGCGCAGTCAGTGCAGGCTTCGATTCCGGGTAGGGCAACGATCACGCACTCTGGACAGGTGAATCGTGGGTGTCCCTGAGTGCGGTCGAATGACCACAGAGCCAGCGGCATTTGCGTGCCTGACACACCACAATCAGCGCAGGCAATGGCAGCCGACGTCGCGGAGTCCGCAGTGCCAGGCTGGGCTGCATGTGTGGTGTTTCTCACACGTTCCATGATGGCCATGTCTCGAGAATATCGCAAGAGTGTCACAAAACACACCCCTGTCTTTCATAATTTTTCCTCAGAAATCAGCGTGGATGCTGCATCTGAGTCGCTGTCGGCGACCAAAGCGAGGAGTTGATCGGTGTAGCGAAGCAATTTATCGGGGCCGATGCCACTGATGGCCCCCAACTCAGCCGCAGATGCGGGCTTGACCTCGGCCAGGGCCTCCACCGTGGCGTCGGTGAGCACTACGTAGGCCGGCACCGCGCGCTCACGAGCTTGGGCGAGTCGCCACTGCTTCAGTCGTTCGACGAGTGCCTCATCGGCTGAGGTCGGGCATTGGCGGCACCTGCCACGCGCCCGTTCGGCGGGAGTGACCAGCGAAGTCGCACAGGTACGACATGCCGCCGGTGCGCGGCGTCGGGATCGATCGGTGGTCTGCGGGCGCCGACCGGCCAAGCCCGTTTGGCCCGCGGTGTGGTCGGGTAGCGCAAGGGCGAGAAAGCGGCTGGGGGCGCGCACCCGCGCACCCGGCTGGCGGGCCTGGGCCCAGGTGAGCACGAGATCGTCCCGGGCCCGTGTGATGGCCACATAGAAAAGCCGCTGCTCCTCAGCCAGGTCTTCATCGGTGAGCGCCGGGGCATCACTAGACCACGAGGAAAACGGCAGTGTCCCCTCCGATAGCCCCGCCACCACCACAATCGACCACTGCAGCCCCTTGGCAGCGTGAATCGTCGCGAGGGTCACCGCATCTGCCTGGGGAGCATGTTGAACGCTGGCCCGCACATCGAGTTCGCCCACCAGTGCGGTGAGGTCGGAGATTTGGTCGGTATCTGCGGCTAAGGCGTGGAGGGAGGCTAGCGACTCCCACCGTTGGCGTACCGCACCTACGCCATTGGGTGGTTCCGGCGTGAAACCCATTACCGCGAGGACCGCCGCCACCTGTTCGGACAACGTGCCCGACATATGTTCACCAGACCGAGCCGCACCGCGCAGTCGAGTGATCGCCTCACGCACCTCAGATCGATCAAAAAAGCGTTCGCCGCCGCGCACCAAGACGGGCAATCCGGCATCGGCGAATGATTGCTCCAGGGCGGGTAATTGCGCCTTGGTGCGCACCAAAACGGCAATGTCTCGCGGAGCAGTACCTCGACCGATGAGGTCGCGGGCGAGGGCGGCTATGCCCTGCGCCTCGGCCACCTCATCGGCGAAATCGAGAACGCGCGGTGAACAGGCATCGGTCTTTTCGCGAGTGGCCACCAGGCTGCGGACGTCGACGGCCGAACCAGCCAGAACTCGATTAGCGATATCGACGATGGGCGGTTGACTGCGATAGTTGCGCACCAGATCACGTGCCGTTGCGGTCGGATACACAGTGGGGAACGTCTTGAGAAACTCATCACTTGCCCCGGCGAAGGTGTAGATCGTCTGTGCGACATCGCCCACCACGCACACATCATCATGACCGCCTAGCCACAGTTGCAGGAGTCGAAACTGGATCGGGCTTACGTCTTGAAACTCATCGACGGTGAGGGACCGATACGTGTCTTGAACCTCAGCTGCGATGTTCTTATCACCGTCGAGAATCTCGGCGCATAACAGCAACACATCGTCGAAATCAATGGACCCAGAAGCAACCTTTGTGTCTTCGTAGGCGCGATAGACGGTCGCGATCTCAGCGGGTGCAAGCCCTACCTCGCGCCCGTGCTGGGCAACGAGGTCGAGGTAATTCTCCGGGGATGTGTTGTGCTGCTTGGCCCAATTGATCTCACCGAGGATTTCGCGAATAACTGCTGGATTGCTGCGCACCCCTACCGACCTGGTGGCTTCAACCAATAAACCCGAGGGCGAAGAAATCAATCGGAATGGCTCACCCCCGAAAAACCGGGGCCAGAAGTAGCGCATCTGTCGAAGTGCCGCGGCATGAAAGGTTCGCGCCTGTACCCCGGCAACGCCGAGGTTTCGCAACCGCTCGCGCATTTCACCGGCCGCTCGGTTGGTGAAGGTGACCGCCAAAACATGGCGAGGATCGACCGTGCCCTCCCGCACGCGGTAGGCGATGCGATGGGTGATCGCAGTGGTCTTGCCGGTACCGGCCCCGGCGCTGACGACCAACGGACCCGGTGGCGCCAATGCCACATTCCGCTGCTGTTCGTCGAGCGGGTCGAGGATGGCATCGCTCACGACCGCATCGTGCCACGACGTCCAGACACCACCAGGTCAGGTGGCCAATCCGGTGGATAGCGAGCACAATGATGGTGTGAGTATCGCCGACCTAATGCCGACCGCAACTGAGCCCATCACCATGTTCACCACGTCGTGGTGTGGATTCTGTGTGCGCCTCAAGGCTCAATTGGGCCGCGAGGGAATCGCGGTCCGAGAGGTCGATATCGAGGCCGACGAACAAGCAGCCCACTTCGTGGAAAACCACAACGACGGTAATCAGACGGTGCCCACACTGCTGTTTGCCGATGGATCCACGCTCACCAATCCGTCCCTGGGTTCGGTGCGCGCCCACCTCGCCGAACTGGCCTAGCGGCGCATCTCCCACTCACCTGGGATCGAAGATCCAAACCAGTGCTCGATGAGTTTGCGTGCAATCGACACTGCCGGGGGTACCGCGACCGATCCATCAGCGCAAGCTTCCATCAGCTCGTCGCGGGTGAACCATCGAGCCTCGACGATCTCCTCCCCATCGACGCAAATATCCGTAGACGTCGCCCGGGCGTGATAGCCAAGCATCAGCGACCACGGAAACGGCCATGGCTGGCTGCCCAGATAGTGCACCTCGCCCACCGTGACGCCTGACTCCTCGGCTACCTCTCGGCGCACCGCTGCCTCGGCGGATTCACCTGCTTCCACGAATCCCGCCAGGGTAGAAAACCATTCCGGCTGCCAATCCACTCGCCGGCCCAGCAGCGCCCGATCATCACCGTCCACCACCAGCATGATCACCGCGGGGTCCGTTCGGGGGTAGGACTCTGCGGCACAGGCCAGACACTGACGCTGCCAGCCGGCCTGGCGAATAGCGGTGGGGGCTCCGCAGCGTGCACAGTGCGGATGCTGGGCATGCCAATTATCCAGGGCGACAGCAGAGACCAGTAGGCCGGAATCGGTTGCGGTCATGCGTGTTCCCGCCGCCCGTAAGTCGCTCCACTGACTGTCAGACGCTCCCCCATCAGCCTGATCGGTGACTCGAGCGGCAAAATGAGCCGTCTGCCCCACTACGCCGAGCAGCATTACCTGCATGGGACAGTCTGGCTGCATAGCGTCGGCCCATTCGCTGCCCAGGTCGGTGGGTGATCGCCAATCGGCAAGCAAGCCAGAGCGAACGGCCGAGCCTGACCCGGTCGCTGCGGTAACGGGAAACCGGCCTTTCACGACCGGAATGACACGCGTGGCCGTACTGCGCCAGGCTTCGGTCAGCCACCGCAAATCTCCACGACGCAGTTCACTGCGGTCGGCCGTGGCTCGAGCCAGGGTGAGATCGCTCAAGAGTCCGCGATTGAACGCGATTGCTTCACGTGACTCCTGCACGTCGCCACCCTAGACCGCACCACACCGTGGGACCATTACGCCTGTGGGCGTCTTCATTCGGCAGTTGACGGGGATTCGCGCCGTGGCTGCCGTATGGGTGCTGCTCTATCACCTGCAGGGCCCGCTCGACACGATCGGCGCCATGTCGATTCCGGTGCTGTCCGATGTCATTCGAGTCGGTCGGCTCGGTGTTGACCTGTTCTTCGCGCTGTCGGGGTTCATCTTGACCCACACCTATTTACGCAAGATCGGCCCACAGGCTCACGCGCGCGCAACCGTGGAGTTTTGGTGGCTGCGCCTGGCGCGTATCTACCCCGTGCACTTCGTGATGCTCAACATCGCCGGGATCGCCGTCGTCGCCCAGGCGCTCATTACCGGGGAAGACAAGGAGCGGTCCTGGCTCAATCCGATCGACTACATCCGCAATCTGCTCCTGATTCAAGAGTGGGGTCCCGAGCCCGAACGTGGCTGGAACGTGGTCGCTTGGTCGTTATCGATGGAGTGGTTGGCCTATTTGCTTTTCCCCGCCCTGGTACTCGTGTTGTTCATCATGCATCGGCGCATCAGTACACCGGTACTACTGCTGGCGTGGGTAGTTGTGATCGTGCCACTGCTCGTACGCGGCTCAGTCGGTGATGACCCGTACTACGGAGGTGCATGGGGTTCGACAATTCGGGTGCTGACCGCATTCACTGCCGGTGCTATCACCTATTTGATCGTCGTGCGATTCATCGACGAAGACGGCCAGATTCGCCCCCGCGTCGAGCGACTGGCCACCTCAGTGTCCGTAGCTATGCCCCTGCTTGTGGTGGCTGGCGCATTGTTCCTAGGTCGCTGGGCCGGTGCGCAGCCAGATATCTTGCTCACCGATCCCGACGCTGAGCCGCTTCCGCCGTATTTCCACCTGTGGTTGGTGCCACCGCTCATCGTGTGGATCGGCGCACTCGCCCTGTCGAAGCGAGGCCAGGCTAGATGGCTCTCCCGTGACACCATCGTGCTCGGCGGCCTCATCTCATACTCGCTCTACATGACTCATCTGGTGTGGTTGAGCACGTGGCGGGCCGGCATGAACGCAATCGGTCTTGAATCAGGGCCGCTCTACGCACTCAGCCTCCTGGCAGCGATCGCCATGGCTTTTGTCATTGCGTGGCTGATGTGGAAGATTGTCGAAGAACCGGCTCGTCGTTGGCTGCGCAAGGCAGTGGGGGTGCGTCCGGTAGCCCCCGAAGAAGCCGCCGCCGATCGAAGGAACCCATGACGCGCACCCGCCGAGCACTCACCATCACTTTCGCCGCGGCCTTGCTTGCCGTTACCGGATGTGCGGCGAGCACGGACACCTCAGGCGCCGCCGGCCTTGACTTCGTTCCCGCCGACGTACTCGAGGGCACCTGGGAGGGTCAATTGTCGGTTATCCGATCCAACGGCCCCGATGTCATTACACATCCGGTGCTGCAACTGGAGTTCACGACTGTTGATGAAGGACTGTTCCAGTACGACCGCCTTGTAGAAATCGCCGACGGCACCACATATACGTGGACCGATGGTCTCGGCAGCATCAGCCCCGAAGGGCGCATTCAAACCACTGAACCTGGCGAGGCCTGGCTCATGACCGGATACCTCGCCGATGACAACACTTTGATCGTGCAGATGAGTGAGTTTGGCGAAACCGGGCAGGAAGTCACCGTCGACTCCTCGACATTCGCCGGCATCGCCACGCTTACGAAGCAATGAGACGTGACATCTGATCACCAGTGATTCGCCTGTGAAACGTGTGAAGTCATTAGCTAGCAGGTGTCAATAATTTTTCCCAAAAGACTTGCGTTGCCTGACACCGCAGGTATAAAACTAAATTACTGAGTCGCAAGACGCAGGTCAGATCGGGAAACGACAACTGCTCCGGGGCAGATCCGGTACACATCACATGCTGGTGGTGTGAGAGTCGGGACGCGGTCTGAGGACAAAGATCGAGCCGGTCTCGCGGAAACGCGAGGCGCGCCCCATTGAACAGCAACGTAGGTGTGGGCCCTAGGTAACTAGGCGGAACGATTGTCGTCCGAAGGAAAGACCCCTCGAACTCATACTTCGAGGGGTCTTTTCCATTTATACGACATGACTGGCGCTGCAGCCGGCCGACACACCGAAGGTTGCTCCGCTGAGGCTCGCCTCACAGGTACACGAACTCCGCGTCCACCTGTCCCACCTCAACGCCGGTCAGTGATGCCCAAGCCAGGCGGTAAATCTCTAGCTGAGCCGGATCGGCCGAACCGACATGGCCGGTCTTCCAATCCACCACCACATCGCGATCACCACGACGAAACACCGCGTCAATGCGTCCCTTGACCTGTCTTCCCTGCCACATCAAGACGAAAGGTTGCTCCACGGCAATCGGTGCGCTGTGGGCAAACTCTGTGTCAGCCAATGCCTGTTGAATCGCCGCAAGATCCCATGCCTCATCGATGCCTTCATCAGCAGCGCCGGGCAGGTCATCGACATCGAACAATCGCGTGGATCGATAGTGCTGCTCGATCATGGCGTGTATGCGTGAGCCGCGGTGTGCTGCTGCACTAGGTGCCGAAGGCATCGGACGATCCAACTGCGCCAGGGTGTCCTCGGGGTTACGAGTAAACCGGTTCAGTTCCGTCACCGACACCTGCGCTGGCAGAGCGCTCAACGTCGACCGCCCGCCGTCGGTCAACTGCGCCAGCAGCCGCTGGGCCTCATCGGTGAGCGCAGCTGCCCTCGTCTGGGCCAACTGTTCGCGCACAGCGTCAGCGGCGACTTGATGCGCGCGATGTTGGGGCGATGACATGAGCCAGGGCACGCCCGCGCGCGCAGCTTGCTGGATTGGATTAACGGCACCATCCGCCGGGGGTTGTGCCCAAGCAACGATCTCGTGTCCAGCCCCGATGCACCAATCGCGCACCTCCATTAAGTACGGACCTGGTCCTCGATACTCCTTGGCGGTTGCCGACCAACCCGATCCAGTCAATGTCACCGAGCGTTGAGCCCTCGTAACTCCTACATAGAGCAAGCGCCGCTCTTCAATCTCATCGTGTGCGTGACTGGCCGCGATGAAATCGTCGTGGTCCTTCTTTCGAGGCTCTTGCCTTGGCTCGAGACACAGTCGAGGAAAATCGCGCAGTTCCAACGGTGCATCCGGCCGTAGCCCCCATGGCACTACCTCTGCGGTAGTCGGCCACGTCTGTCTATGTTTCCCGCTGGGAAACTCAGCCGCACGCAGACCGGCTATGAACACATGCGGCGCCTCAAGGCCTTTGGCCCCGTGCACGGTCATCAGGCGCACAACATCGTCGCCGGAGTCACTATCGAGATCGGGTCCACCTTCACGCCGATAGGCAGTTTCGGTGTATGCCAGAAATGCCGGCACACTGACGCGCCCATCGAGATCACTGAACCCACCCGCGAGTTCCATCAGCGTGTATACGGCACGCGTATTTTCTGCAACGACACTCAATGATCCGATCAGGGCTTCGGTCCCTAGTCCGGTTCGAGTCAACACACGCTGCAACAGGTCACGCGGAGCCTCTGCGTGATGGTTGCGCAGGTACTTGATCTCGCGCGCTAGTGCGCCGAGACGCTCCCGCGCTTGGGCACTGAGCGACTGCGCAACAGGATCGTCCAAACCATCGGCTACCTGAATGCACGCATCGGACAGACTGAGGCGCTCGTGGGCATCTTGCCCGTACACGCTCGCGGCTAAGCGCTCGGATAGATCAGGCGTGTGCTGAACTGCGGCACGTGGCTGTGTGGCCAAGTGTCGAGCGATGCCACCGAGCGCAGCCATATCGCGCAGGCCGATGCGCCAGCGCGGTCCGGTAGCGATACGGGTGAATGCGGCATTCGCGGTCGGATCGACCACTACGTGCAGATAAGCGAGAACCTGTTGCACCAGTGGATGTCCTATCAGGGTTCGCGCACCGACGATTTGCGTGGGTACACCCCCAGCAGTGAGCATCTGATCAATGCAGGCGAGGTGATCGGCTGTTCGGGCCAGCACCAATACGTCGCGCCACGGGCCAGAATATGATGCGATCTCCTGAGCTACCCAGGCGTCTTCATCATCTTGGGTGTTCCAGAACCCGGCTCGCACGAATCCTGGGCCCACATCTTCAGCCGCACAGGTGAGTGGACCCACCCCCCGATGAATCGACCGCAACGGCTCGGCCAGTGAATTGGCCAGGTCAAGAATTGCTGCTGCGCTGCGGCGATTATCGGTCAGTGGGTATGTGTCGGCCGGTCGTTTTTCCTGAGCTTCGGATACTTGTGGAAAATGCTCGGCAAAACGATCGATGTTGTCCACGCTCGCACCCCGCCATCCGTAGATAGCCTGGCAAGGATCACCTACGGCGGTAACGGGATGGCCGTGCGCGAATAGTTCTTGGAGAAGCAGCCGCTGGGCAATAGAGGTGTCTTGGTACTCATCAAGAAGCACGAGACCATAGGTAGACCGCAGGGTTTGGGCTACGACCGGGAATTGTCGAACAAGCGACAAACTGAGTCGCAGTTGGTCGGCGAAGTCGACGACGTTGCGGTGAAATTTCGCCTGCCGAAACTCATCTACAACATCGGCCAGGATGATGCGCTGCCCGGTGCGCTCGATCATCTGCTGACCGATTGACTGCAGCCGCTTGATGTCATTCAGGGCCTGAAGTTGTCCGAGAAGTGCAGAAGCATCCGACCGAAGGAGCTCGGTACTCACATCGAGTTCGGCCAGGGCACCGTCTAGGTCGATGACTCGATCGACCATCGTGTCGGGGCCGACGGCGAATGACCCCAGATCAGCCGTTGTGGTCGCCACCACGCGCGAGGCAAGTTGGTAGCGATCGATATCTGACAGGACGACAGACTTAGATTCGATACCGAGTCGCACTCCATATTCGGCGATGATGCGGCTGGCAAAGGCGTGATAGGTCGACACAGACACCGCGTCAACGAAGCCCGGGTCTGGACCTGCACCGGCCGCGTCCAACACCCCTTCTTTGTTGGCCGTGGATAGGTATCCACGGATGCGTTCGGCCAATTCGGCCGCGGCCTTATTGGTGAACGTCAATCCTAAAATCTCATCGGCACGCAACTGACCGGTCATCACCGCCCAGACAACACGCGCCGACATCACCGCGGTCTTGCCCGATCCGGCACCGGCAACGATGCTCGCCGGTCGCAACGGAGCGCTCAGCGCAGCCCACTGTGGCTCACTAGGTGTGAAACCCAGCGCGAGCGACATGTGCTCACGGGCGTTCAATGACGCGGGGGCAACTGGCGACCGCGAGCGCGACGGTTCGGTCATGTCAACACTTGTCCCTTCGACTGAGCGGGGCACATGCGGGCGAAGTCACAGGACGAACAGTGGCCGCCTGGCCGCGCGGTGAAGTTCTCATTGCGAATCACCCGAACAGCATCACTCAGTGACTCGAGCAGAAAGCCAGGGTCGCTGTGCTGGGTCAGCGGTGGCTGACTGACCTGCTTGGGCGATGGGTCATTTTTCCCGGAGTCGACGCTGAGATGGACAAGCGATGCACCCGCCGAAGACGAGGCCTCGCTATCGGCGCCTAGTTCTTCGGTCAGGGCCCCGGTCAAGACAGCGGCCTGATAAAGCCCCAGTTGTAGATGTTCGTGCACGGCCTGTCCGGTAAGAGCCTTGGCGGAGGTCTTGAAATCAACGATGTGCCAGGCACCATCTGGTGAAATCTCCAGGCGGTCGATTCGCCCATTGACCGCCAACTGGTCAGATTGATACTCCGTCGAAGCGCGATCTTCGCCCGACTGCCCCACCACACCGGTTGAGACCATCGCAGCGAGAACGTCCAGGTCGATCGTTGCGCGGATGGCTACCTCGCTATGACTGAGCGTGTCGGCGTTTTCACGGTGGTAGTAGCCCAAACGCTCCAGGGCTTCACGAACGCTACGACGCTTTGCGATGGAGTACCACGGCACACTGATGCCAAGGTGGGGCCATACATCATCAAGCCAGGCATCCATGGCGGCCATGTCCGGGGCGACTTCGCCTCGGGCCAGCGCCTCAGCCAGTACGTGCACCAGCTGGCCGATCGGTGCCGCGGTGGTCACCGGCTCGCTAGCACGAGCGTGGCGATCGAGAAACCAGCGCAACGGACAGGTAGTCAGGCTTTCAAGACCCGAGGCGCTCATCCGAACGGGGGCATCGGGTGCATTGATCGGCGCGAGTCCCTGGCTCACCGGGAGCACGTGCCACCAGTTGTCCGGGTGAGCGGCTGGCACCAGCAGGCGTCCGGTGTCATCGGTCTGTCGGGCTAGCGCGGCGAGTTGCTCAGCGGCATGCGTGCGCTCATCGCTGGCGACGTCATCATCAATCAGGGTGGAGCGAAGTTGCGCAACTAGACCGGCCATGGTGCGCGGGCGTGGTGGGTGAGTGGGCCGGTCATCGGTTGTGATGTCCATATCTGCGATGAAACGGCTGGGCCGTTCGCCACCGGATGCTCCCGCATCGACGGTTGCCACTACCGTCGTTTCACGAGCGCGAGTGAGCGCCATCACCATCAAGCGACGCTCCGCCTCAAGTGCCTCGCCTCGTTGGCTTGGTAGGTCGCGAACGGCGGTTGGATCAAGAAGGTCATCGACACCGAGTAGGCCCGAAGACATGGAGAGGTCCGGCCAGCGGCCTTCGAGCGCATCGAGCACGAACACGGTGTGCCACTGCTGCCCGCGTGCCTGGTGGGCCGTCATGATCGACACGCCCTCAGCGCGCCTACCTCGCCGCGCGCCGATGGACTCGGCCGCGATGCGCTGACCCTCGATTGCGGTGATGAAGGACAAAGTGCCCACCACCCCGCTGTTGCGCTCGGTCAATCGTGCTGCCGTGGCAAACAGCGCGACAATCGCATCAAGATCATGATCACTGGCCCGGTGCCCGGATTGGGCCGCGCGGTACAGGCGTTGTGGCCACGCCACGCCATCACTGTTGGCAACGGCGTTATTCCATAGGTGCCATAACACCTCAACCGGGCTCGCACCTTGTAGCACCAGCGCTCGCGCAGCGCCTAAGGTTTCGCCCACCTGGCGCAACTGTCGGGCCGCGGGCAGGTCGTCGAGGCCAGCGGGTAAGCCTGTGGATTCTCCCTCAATCAGCCCGATCAACGCCGTCCGCTGCAGCGCGTTGAAGGCAGCCGGGACATGGTCGGGCTCGGCCGCGCGCAATTGCTCACGCCAGGCTCGGGCCAGTTGCCGCTGCGTTGCCGGATCGGTAGCCCCGAAGGGTCCGGACACCAGGTCGGCCACCTGCGTCTCGGTGAGTTGGTCGGGAGCCACCGCGGCCCGCAGTGCTGCCAGAAGTTGAGCCACCGCTGGCTCCATCGGCAGGGGGAGGTCATCGGCCACTGCGATGACCGGGATATCTCGCGACTCCAGCACACGTCGGGCTTGGGCGATACTGGCTGTGCGTCGGGTAATGATGGCGATCTGCGACCACGGAACACCCTGATCGATGTGACAGGCGCGGATATCTTCGGCCACGTGGGCCAACAGGTCGCTCTCGTGTGCATAAGCCCGGACAACCAAATCGCTGTCGAGACCCTCGACATCGCGCGCAGCCGGTGCGCGAAGTTGCTGGAGATATCGAGCCGGCAGACCCGGGGAAGAGGCTGTACGCAGAAGCCGGCGAACCGCGGTTTGTAGGTGAGTGCCACCTCGGTACACCTGCGGCGCAACAACAATATGCTCGTCGAGATCATCAGCCCGAAAACGCTGATCAATGAAGTCCGCGATAACACGCACATCGGATCCACGAAAAGCCAGAATCTGCTTGGCCGGATCTGCGACGACGACGAAAGTGGTAGTGGCGCCGACAACGGCGTCAAGCAAACGACCCTGCAACAGGTCAAGGTCCTGGTAGTCATCGACGTACACGGCCTGATAGCGCTGATGCAAAATCGACCGCACCTCATCGCGGCGAGCGATTGACTCTGCCAATTCGATCAGACCGGAGTAGTCAACGACGTTTTCCAGACTCGCCGTTTGACGTTCGATCTCCGCCAGCCGCTGAAGTGCGCGCAGTAGTTGTTGTTCGGTAGGTGCCAATCTGTCGCCCACATGGACAGGCTGCTCACGGTCACCCGCAATGCGATAGCTGCTGAGAAATCGTCGGACCTCATTGGCAAATCCCACCGTCGACAGGGCGGCTGTGAACTCACTCGGCCAGATCACCGACCGGTCGTCGACCGAACCGAGGATCAGGTCACGGATGCGTAGATCCTCCTCAGCACCAGACAGCAGACGGACTTGCGCTTCCCCTTCATCACGCTCATCCACCGACCCGAAGTCACGCACGATGGTGAGCGCGAGGCCGTGTGGACTGGTGATCACCGGGAGGACCCCGGTTTCCAGGAATGAACCCACCGTGGCTCGCAACCGCGCCAGAGCCGACCGCCCGGTGGTGAGTGCTAGCACCTGCGCGGGCCCATAGCGGCGCACCGAATCGGTTATTGCCGCGGCTAAGGCCGTCGTGGTTCCGGTGCCGGGGGCTCCCAGATACAGCAGTGGCCCACCGCTGTGATCAATGACCTGTCGCTGGGCGGCATCCCAAGGGCCCGCCCGTACGTGGGCATCCGGGCTGGTCATCACAGGGGATATTCCAGCACGCCGCTCCGACATCGGCATCAATGTCTGCGACGATCATCAGGTGAAAGAGCACGCGACGGAATCGGAGGCGGCGAGTAATGCCGTCGATGACCCCGACTACGTGACTGTCACGTTGCCCCGCACACCCCCTGCTGATTCGACCGATGAGTCGGGGTCACATCCAACAATCGTCATCGAAGACGGGGTCATTCCTCGCCGCCTTCGCCGCCCCCTGGATCTGGCCCGCTTCAGCCTGGCGCTGGTGTTGACCGCCGGAGTCATCGCACTGGCCTACTTTGCCACCGGAACGACCGAGGGCATCGAAGAGGACATCATTGCGGGAACCAACCGTCTCCCCTCCATCATCGTGCTCGGCCTCAATGTGGTCGCTGGCCTGGGGTTGGTCGGCCTGCCCGTGGCCGCAGCGGTCAACCTGGTGATTCGCCGACGTGTTCGACAACTCTTCGATGCCCTGGTGGGCCTGCTGATCACCGTTGTGGTCTTGACCGGCTTCAACTACTTCATCGTGGAATTCGCATCCAACCGACTCGCCTCGGCACTCACCGGCTCCTCTACCGGTCAGGTGTCTGCCACGGCACCGGTGATTGCGGGCCTAGTCACCTTTGTCACGGTCGCTCGATTACTCAGCCGCCGACCCTGGAACGCGCTGAGCGTTCTGGTCATCGCATCACTATTAACCGTTGCCTTGGTCAGCGGCACTACCGCCGTACCGGGTCTGGCCATCACGGTATTCGCCGGCTGGATGTTTGGCCTCCTGGCTCGCTATGCGTTGGGCACACCAACGACCCGACCTTCGGGTGTGCAGGTCGCCGAAGCGATGGCTCGCGGTGACCTTCCGTTAACGATGCTGAGGGCGTCTCGCAACACCGCGATCGGCCGTCGATACCGGGCCACCACCCGCGTGGGACATGCCCTGGAAGTTGTTGTGTTCGACCGTGATCTAGAAGGAGCCGGGTTAGCCCGCTCCGCGTGGCGTGCCCTTCGCCTACGCGAGGAGAGCGCTGACTCCAGTTTCAATATGCGCCGCTCGCTCGACCATGCCGCACTGATGGCCTACGCCACCGAGGCTGCCGGCGTGGCCGTGCCACGACTGCTGCTCGCCAGTGAGGTCGGCGCAGATTCGACCCTGCTGGCCTATGAGTACATCGTCGGAAACCGGTTCGCCGATCTGGACAATGCTGACATCACCGACGACGATCTTCGCTCTGCTTGGACCTCGGTGCGCACCCTGCATGACAAACAAATGGCACACCGGGCTCTCACCGCCGACAACCTGCTGCGCGATCTAGAAGGCAAAGTGTGGGTGCTGGGTGAGTCACGCGGCACCGTGGCTGCCAGCGACGTTACTCAACGCATCGACATCGCCGAGTTACTCTGCACACTCGCGATGATCGTCGGGCCCGACCGAGCAGTTCGCACCGGACGCCAAGTCCTCGGCGTCAGCGCCCTAGCCCGGGCACTGCCTGTCTTGCAGCCGGTTGCACTATCGCGCACGACCCGCAAGGCGATGCGTAAGCGTCGCGATCTGATGGTTCAGTTGCGCGACGCTCTGGTCGAGATCCGACCCGATGGGGATGTTGAACAAATTCGCCTCGAGCGCATCAAGCCGCGCACCTTGATCATGATCATTGTCGGCGGTATTGCCGCGTATGTGTTGCTCACGCAGCTCGCGCAGGTCGACCTCGTCACGCTTGTCTCTACGGCATCCATCACCTGGGTGGTCATTGGATTTCTCGCAGCCATCGCTACATACCCGGCGGCTGCCTGGTCCCTGAGTGGTTTTGTGCCCGAGCGGCTTGCCCTCAATCGTACGGTTCTGGCGCAGGTAGCCGGCGACTTCGCGACCCTGGTGTCACCCCCCACGCTGGGCGCCATTGCGATTAACCTGCGCTATCTCACCAAAGCCGGCCTCCACCCGGCGCTTGCCACAGCCAGCGTGGGCGTGTCACAGGTTGCCGCGTTTGCTGTGCATATTTTGCTACTCACCGGCTTTGCCATTGCTGCTGGAACACAGGCAGATTTCACTTTTGATCCACCACCCTGGGCGGTGATTGCTGCGATCAGCGTCGCGCTGCTCATCATTATTGCGTTCGCGATTCCCTGGGTTCGACGCACCGTCTTCGGCCGAATCCGCCCATTGCTTCGCGAGGTCATCCCGCGCCTCATCACCGTGGCGCAGCGGCCCACAAAACTACTCGAAGGTATCGGCGGCATCCTGCTGCTCAATCTTGGCTACATCATCACGTTGATCGCGTGTGTTCGCGCCTTCGATGGTGATCTGAATGTGGCTGCAATCGCCGTGGTGTACCTGGCCGGGGCCACGATCGGTCAGGCCGCACCCACTCCCGGTGGTCTTGGCGCGGTCGAGGCCGCACTGGCAGCCGGCCTCACCGCGGCCGGTCTGCCCGGTGGTATCGCGGTATCAAGCGTCCTGCTATTCCGCTTGATCACCTTCTGGATTCCGACGATTCCGGGTTATTTCGCGTTCAATTGGCTAACGAAGAAGGGCGCGCTGTAATCGCGCATACTGCCAATTGACATGGTCGTTGGTACCTTCGCCCCATGAGTGAAAACACAGAGGTCACGATCACCCCGCTGGTCGACGGACCACTTGAAGTCAAGGGACTGTCACGGGTCACCGATTGCAGCGGAAATATCATCGAAGAATCCCAGCGCGCGTATCTGTGTCGATGCGGCGCATCAAACAAGAAGCCATTTTGCGATGGATCCCACAAACGCGTCGGCTTCACCGCTAGCGACTAATTCAAGCCGATCACAATAAAGTGAGCACCACGGTGATTACTGGTGCGATCACCAGTGCGGGCAGCAGATCGCCAACGGCGATGGTGCTGATGCGCAGCAGACGCAAACCGATCCCGATGATCAACACTCCACCCGTGGCGGTTATGGCTGATACGGCAGAGGCCGCAACAACCGCGCCCAAAAACACGCCCAAAATCGTCAGGGTGCCCTGAACGATGCCCACCGCGATCGCCGACAGCGCCACCCCCCAACCCAGGCTCGCGGCGAACGCTATCGAAGCCACACCATCGAGGGTTGACTTCAGTGCGAGTTGTTCGATGCCTTCACCGAGGCCATCACTGAGTGCGCCCAAGATTGCCAACGGCCCGATGCAGAAAAGAAGTGACGCATCGACAAAACCTTCAATGAATCGGCGGCGGGCTTCGGTGCCAGACGATCGTGAGAATCTCGTCTGCAGCCACCCACCGATCCCCTCGAGCCGCTGTTCAATACGAAGCAACGAACCGATCACGCCGCCGATTACGACAGAGGCAAGCACGATCAAAATGGGGGCCGATGAACCCACATCGTCAATCCACTCGGCATCAAACAGCGCCGCGACGTTCAAAGCGGCGACCACGAGCACAACGAGACCCAAGGCCTGGGAAATGAGGTCGCGGGTGCGGTCGGGCAATCGGGAACCGGCAATAACCCCGATGCCCGAGCCAATGACAATGGCCGCCATGTTCAACAACGTTCCGGCTCCGGGCACCGGCGCAGTCTAGCCAGCCACGTGGTCGCTAGCCGGGCGAACCGGGTCGGCTCGTCCTTGGGCTAATAGGAAGGCTTGTCCGGTTCGATCTGATCAATCCATGCGGAGATACCGCCACCTACGTGCACGGCGTCGGCAAACCCAGCGCCCTTCACCACCGCGAGCACTTCTGCCGAGCGCCCACCCACCTTGCAGTGCAGCACGATTGGTTTATCCGAGGGCAGCTTCTCCAGGGCCGAACCATCCATGAACTCACCCTTAGGAATCAACACAGCTCCTGGGATCTGGGCGATGTCCCACTCCACCGGCTCACGTACGTCGATCAAGATGAAATCGCGTTCGCCGCGATCGCGTTCGGCTAGCATTTCGGCAAGATCCTTGACGCTGATGGTCGACTCCCGGGCAGCCTCAGCGGCCTCGGTCGAGATGGTTCCGCAAAACGCTTCGTAATCAATGAGTTCTGTCACCGTGGGATTCTCGCCACAGACAGCGCAGTGCGGATCCTTGCGGATACGTACCTCGCGGTAGTCCATCTCAAGGGCGTCGTACACCTTGAGTCGGCCCACGAGGGGATCACCGATTCCCATGATCAACTTGATCGCCTCGGTGACCTGAATCGAACCGATCGACGCACACAGCACACCTAGCACGCCGCCTTCGGCGCACGAGGGCACCATTCCCGGGGGCGGCGGCTCGGGGTACAGACAGCGATAGCAGGGGCCGTACTCGGCCCAAAACACACTTGCCTGGCCATCGAATCGAAAAATGGAGCCCCACACGTACGGCTTGTTCAGCAACACGCACGCGTCATTGACCAGGTATCTCGTGGCGAAATTGTCGGTGCCGTCAACGATGAGGTCGTAACCCGAAAAGATCTCCATCACATTGGTCGAGTCGAGTCGTTCTTCGTGAATCACGACATCGACATAAGGATTGATCTCCTTGATCGATTCGCGCGCACTCTCGGCTTTCGGTCGTCCGATATCACTGACCCCATGGATGATCTGCCGCTGCAGATTGGACTCATCAACAACATCAAATTCCACGATGCCCAGGGTGCCCACACCGGCGGCAGCCAAGTACATCAATGCGGGTGACCCAAGGCCCCCAGCCCCCACGCATAGCACTCGCGCCTTATGCAGGCGCTTTTGTCCGGCCATACCTACATCGGGAATGATCAGGTGTCGGCTGTATCGACGAACCTCATCAACGGTGAGGCTATCGTCCGCGTCGACCAAGGGCGGCAAAGTGATTGGCAGCGCGCCCTTGGGCGTAACCGTGGACCGTGTGGCTGTTGTCATGGGTTTCTCCTTAGGGGGCGACATCTTCAGTGTGGCCGATGAACCGACGCCAGGCATCTGCAACCTCGGTGGGGTGCTCCATCATCGCGACGTGACCTGAATCGGGCAGGACGACGACGTGGGAATCCGCAAAGTGGCGGGTAATGCGATGGGCGGCCTTCGCATCGACGAGTTGATCTCTCTGGCCGTACACGGCAAGCGTCGGGCACGTGATTCCTTCAGCCATCCGCCACACTCGACCCGAACGCGGATCAACGAACGTGGCTATCAACCCGCGCAGGGACGACAGCGTGGCATCAGTGACATGTGGCAGGCCATCGCGGCGACCGACCTCATCAGCGATCAAGGACCGCCGTTCGTCTGTCATCCGTTCCGGTCGCGCATAAACCGACTTCACGGTGTCGTTGACGCGCTGTTCCACCGGTAGTTTCAAATATCTGCTCACAATGCGCTCGCCGATGCCCGGAATCGCAATGAGCGGCATGTGCGCGGCGCCTCGTCGAATCCGCTGGCTGGGCAGCGCCGGTGACAACAGCGTGAGCGAGGCAACAAGATCGGGGCGTA
>Ga0129324_10000467_pt1 | contig 29559 bp, 28 predicted proteins | sample CPBDNA_7_FD_96879 | JGI IMG/M metagenome (GOLD analysis project Ga0129324, IMG submission 96879) | Freshwater to marine salinity gradient microbial communities from Chesapeake Bay, USA - CPBay_Spr_15_0.2_DNA | ecosystem: Environmental > Aquatic > Marine > Coastal | place: USA: Chesapeake Bay...
AAAAACAAAAATAAATTTTACTTTATTGATTTCGAGCCAAAATCAATGGGTATTGGTCCATACGCATATGATCTTACATTTTTTATTCTCTATTCTTTGGATTTAATTTCCTCTGATTATATTAAAAAAATTAAAGAAAATATGTTTAATAAGCAAGAATATCTGAATTGGGCCCAACATTTCTTGTCACAAATTATCTGGTGGTCTAGAAATAGAAGTTTAAATCTTGCTCGACTTAATAAAATAAAATACAGGTAATTAATAGTTTTATCATTTATAAAAAAGGATTAACAAAAAAATGAAACAAAATAAATTTAGAATTTCTTCTACAATTGGAAAGAATTTATTATGGTTATGGTTAAAAGAAGATTTGTCAGAGGTAAAAGGCGAATTAGGAGTTGATCTTGCTGGAGGTAGTATGAGAAATAAACCTTTTTTCAAAACTAAAAATTATGTATCAGTTGATATTAATGAGATCAAATTAAAAGAGGGGCTACAAGTTTATTCAGATGCTATTGTAGTTAAAGATACGATACAAAATTATCTATCTAATATAAAAGAAAAACCCAATCTATTAGTTTGTGTTCAGACTTTTGGTATAAATACGTTTTTTGAACATCAGGAAACTGAAAAAGTGATAAGAAGCATGTCTGAAACTTTAAGTGTAGGTGGAAGTATGGCTTTTAATATTGGAATTCAGGGTGATATTGATACAGAATTACTTAAAAATAGATTATATTCATTTCTTAATTCCCGTTTTCAAAATGTTAAATATAATTTTTATAGTGAGTTAGATTTCAGGACCAATGTAAGACCGAGGTTTAAAATTATCAATGATGAAATTGTTTCTGTGCCAAATAAAAAAAAATATAAGTATAAAATTATAGAAAAAATTAAGAATAAACTTAAAACTAAAATTATATTTTATATAGCTTATTTGATTTATTTTTTGCCACTATTTAGAATTAAATTTGGACTCAAAAAAAAAAATCTATATTGCTTTTGTTCTAACAAGTTATAATTAAAAATTATTTTATATAAAAAATACTATTTTACATAATTTTTATAATTAATATATGGGACTCAATAAAAATAGTAAAAAATTAAGAACTAGATCTGCCCAAGAATTATCTTTGCAGATGGATGGTCTTTTATTATTAAAAGAAATTTTAAATAAAACTTTTGACAAGTGGTTTTTAAGTGGAGGTACATTGCTTGGAGCTTTTCGTGATGGTGATTTCATTCCCTGGGATTGGGATGTTGAGGTTTCAGTTCTTGCAGAAGAAGCTGTGCAAAAAGAAGGAGAACTACTTAAGAATCTAATAGCAGCTGGTTTCCTAATTTCTTCTAACGACACGTCTATTGAAAACTTTAAAATATGTGTAAAAGGATGGGGAACAGAATTTGAAATTTTAGGACGTTGTTTAAATGATAATAAAGATTTAAGGACAAGAAATACAACCACAGTTCCAGCTTACCTTTTTAATAAAAGTGAAATTATTTCTTTTAGAGGTCATGAGTTTCCTGCACCAAGTCCAATTAATAAATATCTAGAAGCTCTTTATGGAAATTGGAAAACTCCAGTAAAAACTGAGGATAAAAAAAAATATCTTTCTAAAGTTGCATATCAGAAAAATACGAATCGTTTTTTAAATAGAGTTTTTAAAAAGACTCTAAAAATATTATACCCAGAACAGATTAAGGAATTTCCAGTAATCACTGAAAATGAGATCAGACAATTTTCTTCTTGGGATCAAGAATTAGGATGGTGTAATCAACCAAATAAAATAAAAGTTGATAAAATAGATTATTCAAGAAAATCAGATTCAAACAAAACTCATTTAAGTGTTTTTACTACAGATGATAAAGGATCAAGAATTTGTTCTTATCCAAAAGATATTTCAGATATTAGCTTATATGGCGATAGCTATAGTATGTGTAGAGATGTTAATGATAAAGAGACAATATCTTGGTATTTAGGTGAATTAAGAAAAACACGCGTGTCAAATTATGGAGTAAGTAATTATGGGCTTGATCAATCTTTATTGAGATTAAAAAGAAATTACAATAATGACCCAAGTAAAATTATTATTTTAGGTTTAAATTCTTATTCGATGGCTTACAGTTGTTCAATTTATGGCAATTATTTAGATTCAGGAAATATTTTAGCCATAAAACCGTGCTTTCAGACTATAAACAAAGATAGAGAATTAAAACTAATTAGATACCCATTTAAAAATAAAAGAGAATTATTAAGTTTGAGTAATTATAAAAATTTTTTTCAATCACATGATAAACATTATAATTTTTGGCGTAAGAAAAAAATTAAATATTATATTGAAAAATTGCCAAAAAAAATTCTAAAAAAATTTAACTTGAATTTTTCGGAAAATGACAACCAATTGTCAGAGTATAAATTAAGTTTTTGGCATAGTGAGGAAAATTTATTTCTAAATTTAATGGCTTTTTATCAAAAATTGTCTGATGATTTTAATTTTATTCCAGTAATTATGCTTCAGCATAGTAAACAAACTTTAAAGTATCAGAAAGGTAAATTAAATGCAGATTTAGAATGGACAGATCCATTAATTAAAGCAAAAAAAAAATTTCCAAAAATAAAATTTATAGATGAAATAGAAATATTTAAAAATTATGATGACATTAATGAATTATATAGCTATTCTCATCATTCACCTAAAGCCAATAACTTGATAGCAAACTTTGTTAATAACTCTCTATGATAAAAGATAATAAGGTACCAAAATACATTATAGTACTTGGAACATTTCGATCTGGTTCTGGAGCTGTATATGATTATTTATCTGGAAGAGGAGACCTTTATGATCCAATGGGATCAGAGGAATATCAGCTTCCACATATGCAGAATGGTTTAATGGCATTAGAAAGTGCTTCAGAGAGTGCTTTTCATCCAACTACAGTAGATTATATTTTATCTCAGTTTGAAAATATTATTCCTAAGCTTTCACGTCCAAGATCATTTTGGAGATACGGAAGAGGATATAGTGCTCGATTACCATTATTTGATAATTTAATTAGAGAGTTTATCAAAGAAATTACAGCCGCTTATTATCCCATGCGATTGAACTGGCATAGAATGAATAGGTCACAAATTGATTATATTTTTTCAGAAACTATGGATTATTTAGGTATCAACCAGGAAATCCCTAAATCGCGAATTCTTACATCTAAAGAAAAATTTTTAGCTTCTGCAAAAAAATTTCATGATCAACTGTTTCTTGATGCTGCTAATAATTGTCCTGTTCTTTTAAATCAAGCAGGATCGGGCTGGAATCCGGTTGAGTCAACAAAATATTTTTCAAATCGCAAGGTTATACTTGTGACAAGAGATCCACGAGATCAGTTTGTAGAATTAAAAAATAGTTATAAAAAAGCGAAATATGTTCTGGGTTTTATCGAATGGTATAAAGAAATGAGGCGACGCCTTGATCAAATAAAAAATCCCAACTTATTACATATTAATTTTGAAGATTTTGTTGAGAAAAATGTTCAAATGACTGAAAAATTGTGTGAATTCCTCTCATTATCATCCAAGGTCAAATCAAATTATGAGCCAAATTTCTCAAAAAAAAATATTCATAAATATAAGAAAATTTTAGATCAAAAAGATATTGATTTAATCGAAAAAAATTTATCTCAGTATATATACTACAAATAATGTTTCGTAATGTTGATATATCTATAAATAAAACTCTACATAATGATTTATTATATTATGAAAAATCAGGCTATGGGAGAAAACATATTCAAGAATGGCCCTTCTATAATTTCATAAAAATGTGGATCAATGGTGATTGTGAGTATGCCCGAAACCAGTGGATCGCATGGTTGGTTGAAGAATTTAAGAAGTATTGCCATTTTGCAAAATCAAAAGGAGGAATGTATCAAGGTTCAGTTCATCGCAATGCAATAAAAAATATAGATCATAATAAAAATAAGTTTTGGGTAGAACCTTCATTAATTGATGATATAAATATTACACATGGTGCAACTTTATTAGTCGATGAACGTATTAATTTAATAAATTCTATTATAAACAGTGGATATAAAATAGAATTAGCTAGTCCAATTTTTGCTGTTAAAAAAAAAGGCTTTTACATCCTTAAAGGGGGACACCATCGTGCAGCAATTATGTATGCTCTTGGGCATGAGGTTTTAAATGGAGTTACAATATACTCGACAATTTTATGGGAGTTAAGAATATGGATATTCAAAATAAAAAAATTTATAAGTTAGAAAATTTAAATGAGTATAGAAAATGGATAAATGACCAGGATTGGTATCAAACTATCCATTTAAAAGATGGACTGATTACACCAGGAAATTTAAAAACTGACTCTAGAATGGCATGGTTAGATAAATTCAATTTTTTAAATAAAACAGTTCTAGATATAGGATGCAACTCTGGTCAGTACAGTTTTTATGCAAAAAAAGCTGGTGCACAAAGTGTTACTGGTATCGACATTGATGAAAAAAGAATTTACCAGGCAAGAATGTTGGCGTTGAACGAAGGTCAGGATATTAATTTTCATATAGCAGGTATAGAGCAGGTACCTAGCTTTGGAAAATTTGATATTATTATTTGTATTGCAGTTGTTACTGAAGTTGAAAATCTTTTAGGAGCTTTACGAGCAATAAGAGACGCAACAAATGAGATTGTCATACTTGAGATGGATTTGGCTCGCCCTTTAATTTACGCATCCTCAAATAAAAATTGGTGGAAAAAAGACAAGAAACTAAGTAGATTAAGTCGTGTCGCTGAAATGCATAGACACACGCATGCAGGATGGGTGATACACCCTTCATTTGAAATGGTAGCTGAATTTTTTGGTGATAAATTTGAAGCTACTTTTTTAGGACGAGGATTGCGTTATCACAAGATAGTTTTACGCCGTAAATAAATGATTAATCAAAGTCTAAACTTTTTAATACGATTTAAATTTAAAATAATATTTATCATGTTATTCTAAAAAAGGACTTAATAGGACTTTAAAATAAAGATATTTATATTAAAAACTATTTATTACTAAAATAATTAAAAAATTTATGAAAAATAATATTTTATCAAATTTAAATCATAATCTTAATCAGTATGTAGTTAATAGTAAAAAATTTAAAATTACTTAAAGAAAATATTCAACAAGTTAAAAAAGAGTTTCTAGATAAAAATGATTTTCATGTAGTGATTAGAAAATTTGAGTCTAACACTAAAGAAATGGAAAAAAAACTCATAATATTTTCTAAATTATTTGGCAAATCATTGAATCAAAATAAGCATAACAATAAATTTGTTAAAATTAAACCGAACGTAAAGTTGATAAAACAAAGAAAAAAAAATCATTCTATAAAATTAAGATATCATCAAACTAATGCAGGTGGAGATATCCATTCAGATGGGCCTCAATTAGCAACCCCACCAAAATATGTTATTATGGGATGTATACAACAAGCAAAAAAAGGTGGTTTTTCAATAGTAGCATCATCAAAAAAAATTGCCGAATATCTTAAAATAAAAAATCCAAAAAATTATTCAATACTTTTATTATCAGCAGGTATTGGTAGAAGATTGGGTAAACTTGGAATCAATACCCCAAAATGCCTACTTAAAATTAACGAGAAAAGAATTATTGAATATTTGATTGAACATTTACAAAAAAGAAAAGTTAAAGAAATATCCATTGTTGTGGGCTACAAATCAAAAATGATAATTGATGCACTTAAAAGATTTAAAAAAATTAAATTTAATTTTATAAAAATTAATAATTATAAAAAAAATGGTCACGCTGTCAGCTGGCATGCATATAAAGATATGTGGGAAAAAAAAATCCAACACTATTATTTCATACAGATATATTTTTTGACCCAGCTTACATAGATAATATAGTAAAAAGTAAGAAAGATAATATCATTGGTATACATTCAAATAATAAAGATTATAAAAAAAGAGTGTTTTAGTATATACGGATGATTATTAATTAATTACCAAAATAGGATTTAGAGAAAAAAAAATTAAAGCTAAAGGTGAAGTTTTGGGAATAAACAAAATATCAAAAAAAACATCAAAAAATCTATTCTCATTTATGGATAAATTTCTTACTAAAAAAAATAAAAAACTTAACTGGGAATTTATGTTAAATGAGTATATAAGAATTGGTAAAAATAATGAATCGTTTTTTTCATTAAGCAATAAAAATTTTTTTTGGACAAATTTAAACTTCAAAAAAGATTTTTTAAGAGTCAATCTTTTATGAAGTTAAAAAATAAAAAAGTTTATTTGGGTCTATCAGCTGACATCATGCATGAAGGACACATAAATATTCTTAAAACAGCATCAAAATTAGGCTACGTAATAGTAGGTTTGCTTAAAGATAAAGCTATTGCGTCATACAAGTCTATCCCCTATTTAGATTATAATACTAGAAAAATTATAGTGGAGAACATAAAATATGTAGATCAAGTAATTCCACAAGAGACATTGGATTATGAACCAAATCTTAATCTAATAAAACCTGACTTTGTTGTCCATGGAGATGATTGGAAAAAGGGTATTCAACAACAGACTAGATTAAAAGTAATTAAAGTTTTAAAAAAATGGTCAGGAAAATTAGTTGAGCCAAAGTATACAAAAAAGATTTCTTCAACAATTTTAAAAAATAGAATTTCTGAGATAATTTCATCACCTCACAACAGGATTTCAAGATTAAGAAGGTTGATGCTTTCAAAGGATATTGTTAGGATTTTAGAGTCTCATAATTCCTTAACGGGATTAATAATTGAAAAAATTAATATTACAGAAAATAAAAAGACTATAGAATTTGATGGTATGTGGTCATCAAGCTTAACTGACTCTGCAACAAAAGGTCTTCCTGATAATTCTTCACTTTCTTTTTCAGCTCGAATTTCATCGTTAAACGATATTATGGATGTAACTACCAAACCATTAGTTTTTGATGCAGATAATGGTGGTCAAATAGAGCACTTACCATTTTTAGTTAGATCTTTAGAGAGATCTGGCGCATCTGCAATAATCATGGAAGATAAAGTAGGTCTTAAGAAAAATTCTTTATTTAAAAATCAAAAAGGTACTAAGCAAGATAAACCTCAATTATTTGCTAAAAAGATTAAGAAAATTTGTGACTCAAGACAGTCACAAGATTTCATGGTTATTGCCAGAATTGAAAGCTTCATACTAGGCAAAGGTTTAAACGATGCGTTAAAAAGAGCAGAGGTATATTCAAAAGCAGGCGCCGATGCTATTTTAATTCATAGTAAAGAAAAAACCCCATTAGAAATATTTTCTTTTGCTAAAGAATTTAGAAAAAGTAAAAATTTTATACCCTTGGTATCTGTGCCTTCTACTTATTCAAAAGTTTATGAAAAAGATTTAATTAAAAATGGTTTTAAATTGGTTATCTATGCAAATCAATTACTAAGAGCTGCTTATCCAGCAATGCAAAATACAGCAAAAACTATTTTAAAAAATAAAAGAGCTTTTGAAGCAGATAAAAAAATTATTCCAATTAAAGAAATAATTAATTTAATCAAAAATGATTAAAGTTAGTGCTTTAATTAGTTTATTAAAAAAAAATAATAGTAATTTTTTTACAGGGGTTCCTGATAGTGTCTTAAAAGAATTATCTTCATCTCTGCAAAATAGTAATAAAAAAAATCATATAACTGCAACAAATGAAGGTTCGGCAGTTGCACTTGGAATTGGTCATTACCTAGCAACTAAAAAATTGCCATGTATTTATATGCAAAATTCTGGACTATCAAATGCATTAAACCCTCTAATTTCAATAGCGCATGAAAAAGTTTACTCTATACCATTAATTTTAATTATTGGATGGAGAGGTTCTCCACGAGTTAAAGACGAACCTCAACATAATGTAAAAGGCAGAATTACTGAACAAATTCTAAAACTTCTTAATATCAAATATACAATTTTAAGGTCAAAATCTGACCTTAATAAATTTGATAAACAAATAAAAATAGCAAAAAAAAATAAATCTATAATAGCTTGTTTGATAGAACAAGGAACGTTAGAAAAAAGTAAAAAAATAAATAAGAAAAAAGATTTTTACAGATTAGATAAAGAAATTTTTTTAAAAACTTTGCTAGAAAGTTTGCAAAAAAAAACAAAAATTATTTCTAGCACGGGTTATAATTCAAGAGAATTGATGTATCTTAGAGAAAAGCATAAACTCAAAGATGGTAAAGATTTTTATATGGTTGGTGGTATGGGCCACACTTCATCAGTTGCTCTAGGATATTCACTATCCAATACAAGCAAAACAATTTGTATAGATGGAGATGGTTCACTTTTAATGCACTTAGGTTCAATTAAAACAGCAGGAACCTTTGCTAATAAAAACTTTAAATATGTATTATTAAATAACAACTCTCATGACTCGGTAGGTGGCCAGAGTACATACGCTAATAACATTAATTTTGAAAAACTTTCTAAAAGTCTTGGATTTAAAACATTTTATTCTATTAAAAATAAAGATGATTTAAAAAAAAATATTAAAAAGTTTTTATCTGGAAGCAATCTAAGTTTCTTAGAAGTAAAAGTTACTAACAGTAAAATAAAAAAATTACCTAGACCGACAGATTTAATTAAAATAAAAAATCAATTTATGAAATAAATGGTTAATTCTATTGAAGATATTAAGAAATTTATTAATGACAAAAGTTTTAAGAAAATTTTTGTACTATGTGGAAAAAAATCTTTTGTAATTTCTGGTGCGGAAGAAACTTTTAGAAATATAGTTAATGATAAAGATATAAAAATTTTTTATAAAAATTCAGAATTACCAGTTTTTGAGGAATTAATAGAAATTATAAATAATATTAAGAATTTTAAACCAGATTTAATTTTAGCTGTAGGAGGTGGTGCAGTTATAGATTATGCTAAAATAGCAAATGTGGTAGATGTTAGACCTGATTTAGCAGATTTAATTGTTAATTACTCATATCCATTTAAAAAAAAATATGCAAAACTAGCAGTCATTCCAACTACAGCTGGATCTGGAGCTGAGGTCACATCTAATGCAGTGATTTATGTTGATAGTATCAAACATTCATTTGAGAGTGAATTATTAATACCTGATAACTTTTTCTTAATCCCAGAATTTTTAATTTCTGCTCCAAATAAGATAAAAGCCTCTGCTGGTTTTGATGCAATAGCACAAGCACTAGAGTCTTTGGTTTCAAAAAAATCAACTGAACAAAGTGTAATTTATGCCACAAAATCTTTAAAAGTATCTATTAATAGCTATATTTCATTTTTAAATAACCCAAGTCTAAAAAATGCAGCCGAGATGAGTATCGCCTCAAATTTAGCGGGTAAAGCAATTAGCATTTCAAAAACAACAGTGCCTCATGCTACATCTTACCCTTTTACATCTTTATTTAATATCAGCCACGGTCATGCTGTTAGTTTATTTTTTGAGAGATTTTTTAAATTTAATTATAATAATATAAATAAATCTGAAACCTCATTTGATTTAAAAAAAAGATTTGATTTAATATTTAATTTATTTAACGTTTCTAATATAGAAAATTTTAATTCAAAAATATCTATTTTAAAAAAAAAAGCAAAATTAGAAGATGATGTGAGAAAACTGAATATAGACTTAAATAAAAATTCTGAAATTATTATTAAAGGTATAAATTTATTAAGATTAGGTAATAATCCAGTTAAAATTGATGGTAAAGATATTTTGAAGATTATATCAGAAACTGAATAAGCCAAATATTGATATATTAGAAAATAATTTTATCTAATAAATTATATAGGCTATAAGATAACAATATGATAAGTGGTAGAAAAAAAATTGTAGTCACGGGATCTGCAGGTTTTATAGGTTTTTCTGTATGTTTAAAACTTTTAGAAAAAGAGAATGATATTGTAGGAATTGATAACCATAATGACTATTATGATCCCAAAATTAAAGAAGCACGACTTACAATATTAAATGAATATTCAAATTATAAACATCATAAAGTTGATCTTACTGATCAAAAAAATTTAGAAAATATATTTAAAGAGTACAAACCTCAAATAGTAGTCAATCTAGCAGCACAAGCAGGTGTAAGATATTCTATGAAAAACCCTCTTGCTTATATTAATAGTAATATTATTGGATTTGCTCATATTTTAGAAAACTGCCATAAATATAAAATTGAGCATTTAGTTTATGCGAGTACATCAAGCGTGTATGGTGCTAATACCAAAATGCCCTTTTCAGAACATGATAGTGTCAATCACCCTTTATCTGTCTATGCGGCATCTAAAAAATCTAATGAGCTAATGGCACATGCATATAGCCACCTTTATCAATTACCAACAACCGGTCTTAGATTTTTTACAGTATATGGGCCGTGGGGAAGACCAGATATGGCTCTATTTAAATTTACCAAGGCTATTCTAAATGAAAAACCAATTGATGTATTTAATCATGGAAAACATACTAGAGATTTTACTTATATTGATGATATTGTAAGTGGGATAATAAAAATAATGGATAGTCCAGCAAAAGCTAACATTGATTGGAATAGTGATCGACCAGATCCTGCAACCAGTAAAGCACCATGGAGCGTTTATAATATAGGAAACAACAAAACAGTAAAACTTATGGATTATATCAATGCTTTAGAAAAAATTTTAGGGAAAAAAGCACAAATAAATTTTTTACCTTTACAACCAGGTGACGTGCAAGATACTTTTGCTAATACAGATAATCTAGAAAAAAAATTCAATTATAGGCCCTCAACTTCAGTTTTGGATGGAGTGTCTAATTTTGTTAAATGGTATAAAAACTATTATCAAATTTAAATAACTGAATTGAGTAAGTGAAAATATTATATATATCACAATCTACTATACCTTCGAGAATGGCTAACAGTATACATGTAATGAAAATGTGCCAAGCCTTCGCCAATAATGGACATGAAGTAACTTTGCTAGCTCCAAATGTGAAAAATCAATACAAGAAAAATATAAATGATATTTATGAATATTATGGAGTAAAAAAAAATTTTGTGATTAAAAAGCTTTTTTATCCGAACAATAAAATTGCTTTTATGTTTTATACATTGGCTATTTTTTTTTATTTATTATTTAATAAAAAATTTGATTTAGTGTATGGAAGATTTTTGTATGGTTGCTACATCGCCACAATACTCAAGAATAAAGTTATTTTTGAGTCACACAAACCTATCTCTGGCAAGATTGGTAAAAAAATTTTAGAAAAACTTAATAAAAATAAGTATTTAAAAAAAATTGTAGTCATATCCCAAGCATTAAAAAATATATATTTGGAAAACAAATGTTTAGATAGTTTTAAGATTCAAGTAGCTCATGATGGTGCAGATGAAGTGACAAACTTTAAAAATAAAATTAATCTTCTAGGAAATAAAAATTATTTAAAAGTTGGGTATATTGGTCATCTATATAAAGGGAAAGGAATGGAGGTTATTGACTCCTTATCAAACAAAATAAGTAGCGATATAGAGATTCATATTATTGGTGGACACGAAAAAGATATTGAATATTGGAAAAAAAAAATTGTTTTTAAAAATATTTTTTTTTACGGATTCGTGCCTCATAAAGAAGTTGGAAGTTATATAAATGCATTGGATATATGTCTATTACCCAACCAAAGGGAGGTATACACACAAGATAAAATAGAATCTGATTTTAATATCTCGGGATTTACATCTCCTTTAAAACTTTTTGAATATATGTCATACAAAAAACCAATTATTGCATCAGATATTCCAGTTCTTAGAGAGGTGCTTAATGAAAAAAATTCAATATTAGTCAAATATGATGATATTGAAGCTTGGATCAATTCAATTGAAGCATTAAAAGATCCAAAAAAAAGAGAGGAAATTGCCAGTCAAGCCTTGTGTGATTTTAAATTTTATACATGGAGAAATAGAGCAAACTTAGTCAAATAGAAAATTTTGATAAAAATAAATTTTTCTATGAATTGTGTCTATTTAAAAAATTTGATAATATGATGGTCAAAAATTAAATTAAAATTTCTTATTTATAACCAAGCTTATAAAATTAAAAAAATATGTCCAAAAGTCAGTTTGAACAACTAAAAAATTATATAGAAAAACGTAAAACAAGATCAAATAATAAAGGGAGAGCCCTAAGTATTTCTATTAATAAAATGGAATATTCAAATAGAGTTTTTTTAGGTAGTTATAATAAAAAATTTGATAATGCTCTTTTTGTTGGAGTTGGACATGGGCACGATGTTCTAATGCATCTAATAAATGGATATATAAAAAAAGCTGATGGGGTAGACCCTTACTTTGCTTTAGATGGAAATGATGATTTAGATTATAGTAATTTAATCAATTTAACTCAGGATCTAGGACTTAGCGATCGATTAACAATTTATAAAAAAACTATACAAACGTATTTAGATAATTGTAAAAAGAATTATGATTTAATTGTATTACCTGATGTCCTACATCATATTTTTGTTACTGAGAAACTTTTAAATCATTCTGAGTGGTTTGATGAATGTGTAGATTTATTTCAAGGTTTTTACAAAATAACTAATAACGAGTGCGATTTATTAATTTCAGATGCCCCAAGATTTGGATTGCGAGCCAATTTAGCAAAAAAAAGAATTATTAAATCACATGTAGATTACAAAACCAAACAGCCTTCTGAGCAATGGAGACTAGCAGTAGAAAAAGCTGGCTGGACATATCAAAGTACTGAGTTTTATATTCCATATGCTTTTCGTCAGCTATCAATTATTTTAAAAATACCAATATTTTCTTGGTTTATTAGTAATAGATATTTTATAAGATTTAAAAAAATTAATTAATTAACTTTATATAATTTGTTAACAAATTATATTAGGATTTAACTCAATCACTTATTTTATTAAAATAAAAATTGAAAATTGATAAAGATAAAATTGTACTACTAATTAATTCCTTAGCTGGTGGAGGAGCCGAAGGTGTTTGTGTAAGTATTGCTAACAGCTTTGCTGACAAAGGATATCAGGTTGATTTAGTTATATTAAATTTAAATAATGAAGCATATCTTGATCGTTTATCAAAAAATGTAAATTTGATTGTACTAAATGTAAATCATGCACGTTATTCCAGTCCATCCTTATTAAGGTATATATACAAAAATAAGCCAAAAAAAATCTTGGTATTTAATTATGAGTTATCTGTAATGCTTGTGATTTTGCGTTTTTTATTTAGGATTAAGATAAAGATTATCTCAAGAAATATTAATACATTATCTAAAAAAATAATATTTCTAGAACAGCAAAACTTTTGGACAAAATATGTAGTCAAGACATTAATTAAATATTTTTATAATAAAATAGATCATGTAGTGAATCAGTGTCATGCTATGCATGACGACTTAATTAAGATATACCCACAACTTTATCATAAATCTAGTGTAATTTACAATCCTGTATCTAATCATATATTAGACTATGTTAATTTACACGACCTCCATCAAATAAAAAAAAAAGACTATTTATTATGTGTGGGAAGTTTAGAAAAACAAAAAGCTTTTCACTATGCAATAGAAGCATTTGCGACAATAGCAAATGATTTTCCAAAATTACGATTGAAAATATTAGGCCAAGGTAGTTTAGAGCAAGAACTGAAGCAAAAAGTTATTGATTATAATCTAACAGGTAGAGTTGATTTTGAAGGGTTTCAAAAAGACATTATTCCATATTATTTGTATGCTAGAGCAACAGTTCTTACCTCAATTTATGAAGGTTTTCCCAACACTTTAGTAGAATCAATCACACTTGGTACTCCGGTAGTTTCCTTTGATTGCCCAAGTGGACCAAGAGAGATTATAAAAGAAGGCATAAATGGTTATCTTGTAAAATACAAGGATACAGTCGATTTAAAAAAGAAATTATTAACCGTTATTAAAAATGAATTCAGTGTAGAAAAAATGAGTTCTACTGTTGAGAGCTTCAAGCTTAACAAAATTAATAAGCATTATGAAAAAATATTAAGTTCTTCTTTTTGAATAAATTATTATGTATATGTTGAATATAATTTGCAAATAAAGACTTAATTTAATTACTTTTATTAAGATATAAATAAAAAATGTTGAATAAAATATTAATTATAATTTGGTATGTTTTGCGTCCAGAATACTACCAACACTTTTTCAGTTTAATTAAACGTAAATTTTTATTCAATCATGATACAATTGAAAATCGCAAGAAAGCTTATGAATGGGCAGCTACAAATGCAGTTTCATATATTGATGCCCTTAAAAAGCTTGGCTTTGAGAGTGATATAGTTGGTTTAGATAATGATACAATTATAGAAGGGAAAAAACTTGCGGCTAGATCATCTGTAACAATGGGTGGATCTGGCCACATACATTTAATTTATGATTGTGTTAGATTGTTGAAGGCTGAAAAAGTAATCGAAACTGGAGTTGCTTATGGGTGGTCTAGTTTGGCAATACTTAAAGCTTTATCCATAACCAACAAAGGTAAATTATATAGCGTAGATATGCCTTATCCAACAAAAAAAAATGAAAAGGACGTCGGCATTGTAGTACCTCATTACTTAAAAAAAAATTGGGTGCTTATTAGAAAACCTGATAGACCAGGTATTATTGATGCATTGAATAGAGCTGGTAGTCAAATAGATCTCTGCCATTATGACTCAGATAAATCTTGGTGGGGTCGACACTACGCATATTTTATTTTATGGAAATCATTAAGATCTAAAGGAATATTTATTTCTGACGATATTCAAGATAATCTTTATTTTTCTGAGTTTGTAAAAAGTAAATTTTTAAAATTTGCTATTGTTGAATTTGAAGGAAAATTTATTGGATGTATTCGTAAACCATGAAATATTTAAATAATTATTGTATATGATAAATAAAACTAAAAATCTAAAATTAGCAGTCATAGGTTTGGGTTATGTTGGCTTACCACTTGCTTTAGAGTTTTCCAAAAAAAGAAAAGTAATTGGTTTTGATATAAACAAAAAGAGAATTAAAGAATTAAATTCTGGATTAGATAAAAATTTAGAGGCAGATAAATATGAGCTTCAAAATACAAAACAGTTAAATTTTACTTGTGATAAAAAAAAATTAGAATTTGCTAATTGTTTTATTATTACTGTTCCAACACCAATAGATGAACTTAAAAAACCAGATTTAGAACCCCTACTAAATGCCAGTGAGATTGTTGGTAAAGTTTTAAAAAGAGAGGATTTAGTAATTTTTGAATCCACTGTTTATCCTGGCTGTGTTGAAGAGCAATGTGTACCTATCCTGGAGAAATTTTCAAATTTAAAGTTTAATCAAGATTTTTTTTGTGGTTATAGCCCTGAACGTATTAATCCTGGAGATAAAGAGCATACTATTTCAAATATTAAAAAGATAACCTCAGGTTCAACTGCTGAAATTGCTGATTTAGTAGATGATTTATATAACGAAATTATAACTGTTGGTACCTTTAAAGCCCAAAGTATAAAAGTTGCAGAAGCTGCAAAGGTTATTGAAAACACTCAGCGTGATTTAAATATAGCTTTAATAAATGAACTATCCATACTTTTTACTAAAATGAATATTGACACACAAGCTGTGTTAGATGCGGCAGGAACTAAATGGAATTTTTTGCCTTTTAAACCTGGTTTGGTAGGGGGACATTGTATTGGTGTAGATCCATACTATCTAACTCATAAAGCAGAGAATATTGGTTATAAGCCAAAAATTATCTTAGCAGGTAGAAAAATTAATGATTATATGGGAACTTATGTGGCTTTAGAGTTAATGAAAAAGATGAAAAAAAAAAAAATTAAAATTAAAGGTTCTAAAATTTTGATTATGGGACTAACATTTAAAGAAAACTGTCCAGATATTCGAAATTCTGGCATCCAAAGTGTGATTGCTGAATTAAAAAAATTTGATTGTAGTATGGATCTTTATGACCCTTGGGCAGATAAAAAAGAAGTTAAAAAAGAATTTAGCGTTTATCCAAATTCAAAATTAAGCCATAATACTTATGATGGAGTTATAATAGCAGTTGCACACAAAATATTTAAAGATATGGGAATAAAAATTATTTCAAATTTATGTAAAAAAAACTGTGTTATTTATGACTTAAAATATTTATTTCCTAAAGATAAGGTTGACTTAAGGTTATAGGTTATGAATTTTTTATTAAAAAATAAATTAATATTTTTGTTTAAAAACTAATGGACGATCTTCTTGGTTATGCTGCACTTGCTTTGGTATCCCTAATAATTTTGATTATAGCGCTAAAGTGGCCTAGTATTTCTAATATTCTTTTTACAGCTTTAATTTTAAGAGTTTTTGTAATGTTAATGGGTCACTACTTTATAACACTACCAGATTCTACTGCTGACTCAGTAACATTTGATAAAACAGCATGGAGCATAGCGGAGGGTGGTTTTTTTAATTTATTTAAATCTTTCCCAGATCAACCTGCAAAAATAATTAGTTGGCTAATTGCCATCCCTTATTCTTTATTTGGACGAAGTATGCTAATGGCACAGGCAATAAGTTTATTTTTTGGTATGAGCAGTATTTTTTTTGGATGGTTACTTGCAAAAAAAATATGGAACGATCATATTGCAAACAAAGTTGGCTGGACAATGGCTTTATTTCCTTCGTTGATATTGTATTCTGTTTTATTTTTGAGAGAAGTGTATGTTTGTTTTTTTCTCATAGTTGCTATTTTTGGTATAGTAAATTGGTTCAAAAAGAATAATTTTATATCACTTGTTCTAGCAGCAATAGGTTTTATGGGAATAACTGTTTTACATGGTGCTATGTTTGTAGGCTTTTTAGTTTTTATAACATTTGTTGGAGTAACTGTTTCAAAAATTTTTTTTAAAGCATTAATGCACTATAAAATAAATATGAAAATACTAACTATTTTTATATTGTGCATAATTGGATTTCAATATTTTTTAACAAGTAAAATTAAGATTCCATATATTGGTAGTTTTGAAAATTTTACTAGTCCAGGATTACTCATGCGACAAACATCTACCTCTAATACAGGCGAAGCGGCATGGCCTGAGTGGACAAAAATTAATTCTAATATCGAGATTATTTACAAAACCCCTATAAGAATGTTGTATTTTATTTTTTCTCCATTCCCATGGGATGTTAAAAAAGCTAGTCATTTAATTGGTATGTTAGATGGCTTATTATATATGTATTTGTTCTTTTTAATTTTAATTAATTTAAAAGTTATCTGGAGAGATCCTACTTTAAGAATGGTTTTAATAATATTGCTAGCATATATTTTTGTATTTTCATTTGGTGTTGGAAATTTTGGAACAGGAATAAGGCATAGATCAAAGCTAGTCATTATGTTTATATTTTTAGCTGCACCCTTAATTAAAAGATTCATTTTTTTAAGAAAACAGATAAGATACAATAAGTTTTTAGACTACTAAAAACTAAATACTTTTTTTAAAAAAAGTTAATAATTTTATACAGGCAACTAATTATATGAAAATTATTCATATTATAAATAGTTTAAAAAAAGGAGGAGCCGAAGGAAATCTATACCGTTTATGTAAATTTCATAAGAAAAAATATAAAAACAAGATTAATATTACTATTATAACTTTAATTGACAATGGATTTTATGAAAAAGAGTTAAGAAAAAATGGTATTAAGATTATTACTCTGGATATTGATAAAAAAAATTTTTTTAGTTTTATAAAAAAAATAATATATTTACGTAAAAGTATTAAAAAACAAAATCCAGATATTATTCAAAGTTGGATGTATCATTCAAATTTTATTACATTATTTATACCAAAAGTATTTTATGATAAAATATTTTGGAATATAAGACACACAATACTAAATTTTAAATTCTCAAAAAAAACTACAATTCTTTTGTCAATAATTTGTGGTCTATTTTCAAGAATAGTACCTAAGAAAATTATCTATAATTCAGAAGCAAGTATTAAGTTTCATGAAAATCATCATTTTTACTGTATGAATAAAACTATACTGATAAATAATGGATATAGTGACAAAACTTACTATCCATCTAAATATCTAAATTTAAAATTTAGAAAAAATAATAAAATAAATAAATCAGATATTATTTTAGGATTTGCTGGCAGATATATTGAGGAAAAAAATATCACCTCTTTATTGCTTGCATTTTCATCACTTATAAAAAGTTATAATAATGTATATTTATACATGGCTGGAAAAGATATAAATCATGAGAATAAGGGTTTAACCACTAGTGTTTTTAATTTAAAAATTAAAAATAGGGTATTTTTTTTAAATGAACAAAAAAATTTATTAGATTTTTATAACGGTATAGATATGTTGGTATTAACCTCACATTCAGAGTCATTTCCCAATGTAATAGCAGAAGCTATGCTTTGCTCAACTCCAGTACTGTCAAGTGATGCTGGCTGTTCAAAAGAGATCATTAATGGTTGTGGATTTATCATGATCAATAATGATCATCGATCAATTTTAAAGAATTTAAAGAAAACTATAGATATTATTAAATATAAAAAAAAAAAATGGAGCTTTCTTAAAAAAAATTCTCGATTAAAAATAAAAAAAAATTACTCAATTGAGGAAATGTCAAACACCTACATTAAAAATTGGATTTTTAAGTGAAAATAATTTTTATTTGTACAAAATCGATTACCTTTAATACCTTTTTAAAATCTCAGGCAAATTACTTTATTAAAAAAGGTTTTCATGTGGAGGTAGCATGTTCAGATAGTGAGAATTTAGATATCAAGAAAAATTCAAAACATAGGATTGATTTCCCAAATAGAATAACTGATTTATTTAATTTAATGAAGTATTTCCAAATTTTTATACAAATCAAAACATTGGTAAAAAAAAACTCTTCAACAATATTTTATATACATACACCTGCGGCATCACATTTATTTAGGTTATTTACTTTTTTTAATAAATTAAAAATAATATATTTTGTACATGGCTTTCGATTTTCATCTACTACAGGCTCTATAAAAGCATTTTTTTTTAGAATTATTGAAAAAATTTTATCTTTTAATACTACTATTTTTATTACAATTAATGATGAAGATTATAATTATGCAAAATTTAAACTTTTTAAAAAATCTTTGTGTTATAAAATTAAAGGTGTGGGATTAAAAGTCACAACTAAACATTTAAACAAAATAATTAAAAAAAAACAAAAGATAAAAAAAATTTTAGTTATAGCTGCTTATAAAAAAGAAAAAGGATATCTGGATATATTAAAAGTAGCCAAGATGTTAAAAAATCAAAAAATAAAAATAGAATGTTATGGCTATGGTAGTTATCATAGATTTAATTCTATTAGAATTAGAAAAAAACTTAACAACATTTCTTTTAAGAGATTTGATATTAAGTTAAAAAATAAAATTAAAAATTTTGATATTTTACTTCATTTAAGTAGGCGCGAAGGTCTGCCTGTTGCTGTTATGCAGTCCTTATCAGAAGGCCTGCCCGTCATATGTTATAACATTAGAGGTAATAATGATTTGATAACAGATAAATTTAATGGATTTTTTGTTAAATCCTATAAGGATGTGCTTAGTAGAATTTTTTATCTTAATTTAGAAGTTAATTTATATAACAAAATGAGGGTTAATGCATTTCAATCAATAAATAAAAACTTCTCCACAACAAATATTAATTTAAACATATATAAAATTATAAAAAATTATCCTAGGTTTAATCAGTGAATTTAATATTAAAAAATTCAAACTTAATTTATAGAAAATTAAAACTTTCTGATTACGAGGAATTTAGAAAATTATTCTTTCTTTGTTTTAAGAAAAAAATTAGTTTTGATTTTTTTAAATGGAGATATTTTAGCAATAAATTTTCTTTTTGTTATGGCGTTTTTATTTCATCTAAGTTAATTGCCAATGTGGGTATGATTTCAATTAAATTAAATAACAATAAAAAGGAAAGAATTTTTTCAAGACATTCTAGTATGGTTTTAAGAAAGTATAGAGGTGTCGGAATCTTTTCAGATTTATTAAAAAGGGTTAAAAATAAAATTGTAAAGAAGGTTCGCTTAGTGGTAATGTGGCCAAATCAAAATAATTTTGCAAGTTTTGGTATAGATAAAAAAAAAATTATTGAAAAGAAATATTATTTATACAAAACCACTTCAACATCAACTTTAACTAAAAAAACAAAAAATTATCATATAGATGAATTAATTAAATTTAAAAATTTTATTGAAAATAATAATAGTTTTTTTTTTAAAAATTTTGATTATTTTAAAGATAGATATTTATTTTATCAAAAGCATGAATATTTAATAAATAGATTTAAATTCAAAAACTTTACAAGTTTTTTTATATTAAAACGAAATAAAGATAAAACTGGCTTGAAATATGTTATTCTAGATCATTTCGGTTCTAAAAAAATAGCTTCCAAACATTTTTCTTGTTTAATTAGAGATCAAAAGGAATTAATTTTTTTATCAAGCAAAAAGATTAATAAGTCTAATTATGAATTAATTAATTATGTAAATTTTAAAATTGGAATTATAAAAAAACTTCATATAAAAGAAAAAAAAATAATTTTAATCAAAAAAGAAATTTTTCTAGGAGATTCAGATATTTTTATAACCACTGGATAAAAATTTTTTTATAATTATATTTATGCTAATGATAAAACATCAGATTAGATTTTTTGATATTGTAATTTCTTTTTTAATATTGATAATTTTTTTACCTATAATTTTCATAACTTCAGTATTAATTGTAATTATTGATGGCAGACCTATATTTTATAAGCAATTCAGAGTAGGTGTTAATGGAAAAAAATTTTTAATTCTTAAATTTAGAACAATGAGTAAAATTATTTTTAAAAATGAAAAGTTAAGGTTAACTACTTTTGGAAAAATATTAAGAAGAACTAGCTTAGATGAATTACCACAATTCATTAATGTATTAAATAAAGATATGTCGATTGTAGGTCCAAGACCATTACCTATAAATATTGAGAAAAAAATTCAGAGATCTGCAAAGATTAAAAGAAGAAAGGTTTTACCAGGCATAACTGGTGTTTCACAAATAAATTATACTGGTAAAAATAGAAAACTATCAGATAAAATTGAGCTAGATATGATGTTTGTTGATAATTATAATTTATATAATTATTTTAAAATCTTATTAAAAACACCAATTATAATAATAATTAGATTTTTTAAAAATAAGTCCTCAATAATTAAGTAAATATTTAACATTAAATTTTATAACATATTTATTTAATAACGTTATATAATCTTTTAACTAATAATCTTAAATTATGAAAAAAAAAATACTAATTTTATCTCCTCATGCTGATGATGAAATTTTAGGTTGTGGGGGATTCATATCAAAATATTCCAAAAAAGATTATATTATAAATGTTTTAGTTTTAACAAATGCACATATAGGTGCTCCAGAGATTTATTCATCTAAAGAAATTAAATTGATAAGAAATGAATCAAAGATAGCAAATAATTTTATTGGAACAAAAAAATTATTTTTTGAAAATTTACCAGCTTTAAATTTAAATAATTATCCAATTTATAAAATTACAAATACTATAGATAAATACATTATTGATATTGATCCTGAAATTGTTTTGATACCATCTGTAAATGATATTCATGATGATCATAAAGTAATTTTTAAGGCTGCAAAAATTTCAATGAGGACTAATAAGAAAAGTAATTTAAAAAAGATTTTATCTTATGAAGTACTATCGGAAACTGAATGGAATGAGAACGAGAAATCTTTTAACCCAAATTATTTTGTGCGATTAAGTAAATCTGATATAAATAACAAAGTTAATGCTTTTCTTAAGTATAAGTCGCAAGTAAAAAAATTTCCTCATCCAAGATCAAAGGAGGCAATTTTAAACTTATCAAGAGTAAGAGGCAGCCAAGTATTTATGGAATATGCGGAAGCCTTCAAAGTAGAAAAAATATTAGAATAATATGACATTAGCTATTTTGGGCACTGGAGGTCATGCTAAATCTATTTATGATATAGTAAAAAATAAAAAAATTTATTTTTTTGATAAAACCAAAAAAGAATTTAAAGTAGGTAATAGAATTTTTAAAGTTACTGATAATAATGCATCAATAAAGAATTATAAAAAAAAAATTTCTCAAGTGATAGTTGCTATTGGCAATAATATAATTAGAAAAAATTATTATACAATTTTAAAAAAAAATAAATTTAAATTAGCAACCCTTATTCACCCAAAATCTTATTCTAGCTTTGGATCTAAAATTGGAGAAGGAAGTGTAGTTATGCAAGGAAGCTTTATTAATACTGACACTATAATTGGAAATAACTGTATAATAAATTCAAATGCTTCTATAGACCATGATTGCTTAATAAAGGATCATACCCATATATGTCCAGGTGTAATAATAGCAGGTAATGTTAAAATTGGAAAAAATTGTTGGATTGGATTGGGGACTAAAATAATAGAAAATTGTATAATTGGGGATAATGTTTTTGTTGCCGCAGGAACCTTGGTGACAAAAAATATTAAGTCAAATGCGTTTGTGAAAGGAGCTCCAGCAAAATATGCGAGAAAAAAACTGGCCTAATTTTAGTAAAAATTTAATCTCTAATGTAGGTAGAATACTTGGCTCAGGAAAAATTAATTATACAGATGGCCCTTATGGAATAAAATTTGAAAAAGAATTTTCTAAATTTGTAGGCAATAGATATTCAATTGCTGTATGTAATGGAACTGCTGCATTAGAAGTTGCTATAAAATCTTTAAGATTGCCCAAAAACTCAGAAATTATAGTTCCAGCTAGAAGTTTTTTTGCTTCTGCGTCATGCATTGTAAATACTGGATATATTCCTGTTTTTGCAGATGTAAATTTATTGACTCAAAATATTTTAATAGATGATATTAAAAAGAAAATAACCAAAAGAACTAAAGCTATTATTTGTGTACATTTGGCAGGATTACCATGTGACATGGATAGTATAAAAAAATTAGCAAATAAAAAAAAAATTAAAATTATAGAGGATTGTTCTCAGGCACATGGTGCTTCAATTGATAATAAGCAAGTAGGTTCATTTGGTGATATTAGTACATGGTCATTTTGTAATGATAAAATAATGTCTACCCTTGGAGAAGGGGGCATGATTTCTACAAATAAAAAAAAATTGTATGAAATTTGTAAAAGATTTATCAACCATGGAACAAATTTTAAAAAAAACAAAAAAACTGAAAAATTTATTTATAATAAAGACTATTTTGGAACAAATTTAAGAATAACCGAAATCCAATCATATGCGGGATTGGAGCAATTGAAAAATCTAAAAAAAATTCAGAAAAAAAAAGAAAACATATCAAAAAGTTATTTTGACTTAATTTCAAAATATCAAAATTATTTTGATTGCTATTATCCTACTAAAAAAATTAAATCTGCATGGTATAGATTCTATTTTTTTCTTAAAACAGATATTAAATATTATCAAAAACTTCGATTTAAAATTATTAAAGATTTAAGAAAAAATAATTTAAAATGTTTTACAGGATCTTGTCCTGAGATATATTTAGAAAAGGCTTTTAAAAAATTAAATAATGCTAAACCAATAAGATTAAAAAACTGTAAAACTTTAGGACAAACAAGTATAGCATTAGAAATCAATCATACATTAGAATATTCCCAGCATAAAAAAAAATTATTAATATTAAAACAGGTGATTGAAAAAAATTTTCAAATATAAATGAATATACTCATTACAGGAGGAGCAGGATATATTGGGTCAGCAACTTCATACTTATTATTAAAAAAAAAAATTAAGCCTATAATAATTGATAAATTAATTTACAAAAAAGATAATATTATTCCAAAAAAAAGTATTTTTTTTAAATCAAATATTTCAAATTTATTTTTAGTAAAAAAGATTATTAAAAAGTATAACATCAACTCTGTAATACACTTTGCAGCTTATAAAGATGTTGAAGAATCAACGCTGAAACCAAGAAAATATTATAATAATAATTATTTAATTACTAAAAAATTTATAAATTGTTGTAAAGAAAATGGTGTTAATAATTTTATTTTTTCTTCAACAGCGGCAGTTTATGGAAACTTGGATAAAAATAAAAAAGTAATGGAAAATTTACCTCTTAAACCAATAAGTATTTATGGATTAACAAAAAAAAAAATTGAAAAATATCTTAAAAAAATATCAGATAAAAATTTTAAATTTTTTTCATTAAGATATTTTAATGTTTTAGGGGCTGACAAATATTTTAGATATGGACCAATTGGATTAAATTCAAATAGTTTTTCTAATAATTTATATAAATCAATAATATCTGGTCAAGATTTTAAAATTTTTGGAAATGACCATAAAACTTTAGATGGCACACCCGTAAGGGATTTTATTCATGTTGATGATTTAGCGAATATTCATTTTGAATCTTTAAAATATTTAATAAAAAATAAAGAAAATCAAATTTGTAATTGTGGTTATGGAAAAGGTTATTCTATAGAACAAGTTATTAAAACTCTTCTTAAAAATAAAGAGATGAATTTAAATTACTCTTTTTCAAAAAAGAGACCTGGAGATATAAGCTATATGGTGGCAGATATAAAAAAATTAAATAAAATTCTTAACTGGAAGCCAAAATATTCAAACCTTAAAAAAATGATATTTTCGGAACTTAAATGGAGAAATAAATTAACAAATAACTAATAATAATAAAGTTAGATATTAATCTTAAAAAGTAATAATAAATTAATTTATGAGTAATTTTGTTAAAGATATTACAGATAATACTTTTTACCTAAATCGATATTCAAAGCGAATAATTGTCATTATATTAGATGCAAATTTATGTATTTTATGTACTTGGCTTGCTTTTGTTTTGAGATTAGAAGAATTGGTTTTATTTAAGGATTTTAATTTTTATGTAGCTTTAATATCAATTGCTATAGCACTACCAATATTTTGGTTATCTGGATTATACAGAACTATATTTCGCTATACTGGTTTATCAATTGTTCTAAGCATATTTATATCAACATTTTTATATGGATTATTATATTTTTTAGTAATTGGAGTTTATGGAATTTCAAGTTATACGCCTGACTTTGAAATTATTCCGCGATCCATTGGAATTCTTCAGCCAATGTTATTATTCTTTGCAATTCTTAGTTCAAGATTAGGAATTAAATATATGCTTAATATTAATTTAGGCTCTAAAAATCTTTTTAATAAAAAAAAAGTGTTAGTTTACGGTGCAGGAGATGCTGGAAGACAATTAGTTAATTCTTTAGAAAATAGTCTTGAATTTAAAGTTAAAGGTTTTTTAGACGATAATATAGAATTACATAGACAGGTTTTATTAGGTCAAACTATTTATTCTCCCTCTAAGTTAGAAAAATTAGTTAAAAACGAAGGTGTTAGTTTAGTGTTTCTTGCATTACCAAGTATTGGAAGAGACAAAAGAAATAAAATAATTGAAAGATTAAATCAATTCAAATTAATTGTTAAAACTCTTCCAAGTATATCTGAGATAGTAGTTGGCAAAATAACTATATCTGACATTAAGGATTTAAACATTGATGATTTATTGAACCGTGAACAAGTTAAACCAGACACTAAATTATTAAACAAAAACATAAATTTTAAAAATGTGTTAGTAACTGGAGCTGGTGGGTCTATTGGCGCTGAATTATGTCGTCAAATTGCAAAATTAAAAGCAAATAAATTAATTCTTTTAGATTTAAATGAGTTTGCTCTTTATAAAATCCATGATGAATTAACAATTTTAAACAAAAATTTAAAGATTATTCAATTGCTTGTTAATACTCAGGACCAAGAAAAATTAGAAATGATCTTTGAATCATTTAAAGTAGATACCGTGTATCATGCCGCAGCTTATAAACATGTGCCGTTAGTTGAAGAAAATATTTGTGAGGGGGTTAAAAATAATGTTTTTAGCACTTTAGCTGTCGCAAAAGCCTCAGTTATTAAAAAGGTTTCAAATCTTGTTCTAATATCAAGTGACAAGGCCGTAAGACCAACCAATATAATGGGAGCCTCCAAGAGACTTTCTGAACTTTGTATGCAGGGTATTTATGAACATACTAATGACATCAATGTTAATTTTTCAATAGTCCGATTTGGTAATGTGCTAGAATCCTCTGGTTCTGTTATTCCAAAGTTTAAAAAACAAATAAAAGAGGGAGGGCCAGTTACTTTAACTCATAAAGATGTGACACGTTACTTTATGACCATAACTGAGGCAGCTCAATTAGTAATACAGGCAGGAGCAATGGGTAAACATTCTGAAGTGTTTGTACTAGACATGGGAAAGAGCATAAAAATTATAGATTTGATTAATAAAATGATTAGTTTATCTGGGTTTACTGTTAAAGATAAAAAAAATTTAACTGGAGATATTGAAATCAAGATTACAGGATTAAGACCGGGTGAAAAATTATATGAAGAATTGTTAATAGGTGACGATCCTCAAAAAACTGATCACCCTAAAATAAAAAAAGCAAGCGATCCATTTACTCCATTTGCTCAATTAGAATTAGATTTAAACAATTTAAAAAATTTGTTAGATAAAAACAGAGTAAAAGAAGTTAAAGAACTTTTAGAAAAATTAATTAAGTCATATAAATCAAATTCAAAAATTGTTGATCATCTTTATATTGAAAGGTTGTTATTCAATAAATATCAAAAAAATAAATTTTTTAATGAAAATGATAAGAACAATAAATTGATTAAGCTTTCTAAATAATAATTAATTATTGTATTAAATAACTAATTGTAATAGATAATCAAAATCAATTTTGACAAAAAAAAAATATGAAAAAAAACTTAGTAAATGATGAAATCGATTTGATAGAAGTTTTTCAAATTATATGGAGAAAAAAAAATTATGTTATTTTGTCAATAGTTATTAGTTTATTTCTAGCGTTATTAACTCATATATATACAGTTAAATTTAATAATAATAATATAAAAAAATTTGATACCATAACTAAAGTCAGTCCTATTGAAACGGTCGAGGAATCTATTTACCAAAATTATAGTTTAGCTTTACAACTTGTTATTGAACCATTAACCCAAATTTATTTGAACTCTAATTCTGAGATTAGTACAGATACTATAAGATTAAACAAAAATTACAATTTAGAAATTAATAAAATCACTAAAAATTTCTTGTTTAAAATGTTTGTTGAAGAAATTAGCCAAAGAGATAATTTAGAAAATTTAATTAAAAAATTTAATTTAATTAAAGAAGAAGATTACCCAAATAAAATAGAATACAAAAATGCAATAGATAAAATAATATCCAATATTAGAATAGTAAATCTAGATAGTTTAAATTCTGGAAATGAATTCTACCAAATAACGATTGAGTATCAAACTGATGATATAAATAACTGGACAAATTTTTTAGAATTTCTTGAAGTAGAAGTAAATCTTGCTGTTAGAACAAAAATTATTCAGATGTTTAATAATTCCTTAACTTATTTAAAAACCATCAAAAATTTTAAAATAGAAGATCTTAAAAATTTATTGCTTACTACTCAAAATGATGATGAAAAAATGATTTTAGATGAAAGATTAAATCAATTAAAATCAAATAAATATATTGAAAGAATAAATATTATTTTTAATTCCTCACCTATTTCTGACAAAGAAAAATTTTATGCAGGAAAAATAAATCATGAATCTATGTATTTTAAGAATACTTCTTCTGATAGGATTTTATTAAAAAGGTTGTATATGTTAGCGATTCTACTAGGTACCATATTAGGAATATTTTTTGCATTGATTGCTAATGCTGTACAAAAGCGTGGTTAAAAAATAATTTCATAAAGTATTTAATAAGAATAATATTAAAAAAATGAAAAATGAATTATTTTTTTTTAATTTTGTCCCTTCCTGGATAATAATTTTAATGCCTGTTTTATTAATATCAGGTCCTTTTTTATCTGATTTAGGTTTATCTTTAGTTTCAATATTATTTTTAATAAACTCAATAAAAAACAACTTAAAAAAATATTACGACAATTATTATTTCAAATTTTTTTTGATATTTTGTTTAATTCTAATCTTGAGTTCTTTATTATCTGATAATGTTTTAATCTCATTAAAGAATTCTTTATTTTATTTTCGTTTTGGAATATTTTCGTTATGTTTTTGGTATTTATTAGAAAAAAATAAATTTTTATTAAAGTACCTTTTTATTTCAATCCTACTTTGCTTTTCATCATTAATAATTGATGGTTACACCCAATTTATCTTTGGAAAAAATTTATTTGGTTATACTTTGTATAATGATTATAGAGTGAGTAGTTTTTTTGGTTCAGAGCTTGTATTAGGAAGTTATCTAGCAAGATTTTTCCCAATTCTATTTGCATTATTTATTTTATTAGATCAGCCAAAAAAAAATAAATTATTATTATTATTTATGACAATAGTTTTCATACTATCAGAGGGACTAATTTTTATTAGTGGAGAAAGATTAGCATTGTTTTTTATGAATCTATCAGCTGTGTTTATCATTTTAATGTTAAAGGAATATAGAATTTATCGACTTTGGACTTATATCGTATCTTTATGTTTGATAGTTGTATTGATGAATTTTTTTCCAAATTCAAAAGAGCGTTTTATCGATCAAACTATTTACGACTTTACAAGAAATACTGATGATAAAGTTTATATATTTTCAAAACCACATAATGATATGTACATATCTGCTTATAGAATTTTTTTAGATAACAAGTTTTTGGGAGTTGGGCCTCGTCAGTTTAGAAATACATGTGATAAGTATCGTGTGTCAGAATATTCTTGTGAAACACACCCACACAATACTTATATAGAACTTTTATCAGAAGCTGGTATATTTGCATTTCTAGTGGTGGCAGGACTTTTCATTTTGATTTGTTATTTATCAATTAAACATTTTGTATTAAAATTAATTCGAGATAAAAAAGGTATAATTAATGACTTTGAAGTATGTTTGTTAAGTGCTGTTATAATTAGTTTATGGCCTTTTTCTCCTAGTGGAAGTTTTTTCAATAATTGGATGTCAATCGTTTATTATTTTCCAGTTGGATTGTTATTGTGGCAAAGAACAAAATATAAAAATTCAATAAAAACAAAGAAAATTAGTTAAAATTTAATTTTAGTTATACCAGTATTTTTTTACTGGGCTTATATATAGCCTTACTTCGCTTTGTAGATTAAGTAATGATAAATCATAATAACATTAAGCTAATCTAACTTTTCAATTATTTTTCATTAAAATCATGAAATTATTCATTTAAGAAATTTGTTAATAAATATGTTTACAAATGTAATAATATTGCTAAAAGACTGTTGCCGGTGATTATTGCGAAGGGGTAATACCCGATCCCATTCCGAACTCGGAAGTCAAGCCCTTCAGCGCCAATGGTACTTTGTCTTAAGACACGGAAGAGT
>Ga0129324_10000468_pt1 | contig 29529 bp, 28 predicted proteins | sample CPBDNA_7_FD_96879 | JGI IMG/M metagenome (GOLD analysis project Ga0129324, IMG submission 96879) | Freshwater to marine salinity gradient microbial communities from Chesapeake Bay, USA - CPBay_Spr_15_0.2_DNA | ecosystem: Environmental > Aquatic > Marine > Coastal | place: USA: Chesapeake Bay...
GAAGACAAAGAAAGCCGCACTATGGCGTTGGCGATCTTGGACGCGGCGTCTGCGGATATCGGCGGCAACATTCGTTTTGATCATCAGCAACGCGTTGTGTTTGTTGAGTCGTTTATGACTGAAAATATCCTGACGCCGGCGGTGCTCATGACCTCGGTCGCAAAAAGGGTGCTCCGCGCGAAGCCGTATTTGGAATTGCTGGCGTTGGTCGTGCCACCGCCTCTCTCAGATTCAAGCGTCAACCAAGCCCGAACCACATAAGTCTTAGTTGGCTTTCGGAATCTCGAAAACTTGACCTGGGTAAATGAGGTTGGGATCGATGATGCGGTCTTGGTTGGCCTGAAAAATCTCTGTGTACGCGAAACCGGACCCATATAAGCGCCGGGCGATCCGCCACAAAGAATTGCCGGGTTGCACCAAAATAAATGTGCCCTCGGCCATTTTGCGGATGTCTTCGGCCCTGGAAAAGGGGTATTCGACGCGCGCCAGCACTTTGCCCGCCGTGTCGACCTGATCAGCACGTAATGTATACATTCCTGGCGGAATCAATTCTTCCGGCCGGATCACCCAAGTGCCGTTGTCGTCTGCCGTACTGCGACCGACCAAAGCATCGTCCAAATACAATTGCACCAGCGCACCCTTGGGGGCACCACCGCCGACAACAACGTTACCATTGCTGTCGTAATCCAATGTGTCGATGGTCAACGGGAAGGTCGCACGATCGACCCCGGCGTCTGGGGTCTGCATAACTTTCGTTGGGCTATCGCCGTCCTCGCGGAATTTGAGCACCAGCGCTTTGCCGGTTGCCGTTCCACCCGTGCCTTCGGGTACGGCGATCACGACTTTTTCGTCGGAACTAATCTGCTTGCCGTCTTCAAGCGTCGCGACCAACGACAGCGTCCGTGACCCCGATGGTAACGGGGTCTCAGGAATAAAAACCCATTCGCCTCTGGCATCGGCCGTCACGGTACCGATCACAGTTTCGCCATCGCGGATCTCGACAGTGGCACCGGCGGGTGCACGCCCGGCCATTACCGTGTTGCCGTCCGGATCAATGCGGACCACGTCAAAGCTGGGTGTTGTCGGTGCCACAGATGCATCGGGCGCGGATGCTTTTGGGGGGGCGGGCGGTTGTTCGGCGCTTTGCGATTCCAAGTCATCTTGGAAGTCGAACTGATTGAGGCCGATTGCCGCCCCAATGGCCAGCAATCCGACAACGGTGAGGAGGATGACAGTTTTTGACATTTGATCCTGATTGCCACATTTCTGCCCTACAGGGAAGACATAACCTGCATCGGGCATGTAGCAAGGTAAACTGCAATGCGCCGCAAAGCATTTGTGATAATTAACTTAAAGACACTATGCCTGCCCGCCTTTGGCATTTATGAATACGTTGTGCACGTGAAACATCAGCGTTGGGAGCGTGGTCATGTCGGATAGTTCATCGGATGATTCGCCGAACAAGGTTTTCGTATGGGACTTGCCGACCAGGCTATTCCATTGGGTGTTGGTCGGCGCAGTGGCAACATCGCTGACCGCCGGCGAGCTCGGCAACATGGGTATCCACGTGATCAGTGGGCATGTTGTATTGGCATTGGTCGTGTTCAGGCTGGGGTGGGGGATTGTTGGCGGGCGCTATGCACGCTTCACCGACTTTGTCCGTGGGCCTCGCACCGTCATCACTTATACAAAAAAGTTCATACGTGGTGAGAGCCAAGAGTACACGGGGCACAATCCGCTCGGTGGTTGGTCGGTAGTGGCATTGTTGGGCACATTGATGGTGCAGGTCGGCAGTGGCCTATTTGCCAACGACGATATCCTGACCGAAGGGCCCTTGATGAAGCTGGTCTCAAAATCGACCAGTGATTTTCTGACCTATATTCATGAAACCAGCGGCACCGTGTTGTATGTGCTGATCGCGGCACACCTGTTGGCGATTATGATTTACTCGGCGAAAGGGCAGGAATTGCTGGGCGCGATGGTGTCGGGGATCAAGTCGAGCCGGAACCTTGGGCCGGGTGTGTCTGATGCGAAGGGCAACTGGCTCGCCGCCGCCGCGATTGCGGCTGTTGCGGCGGCCATTGCCTACTTCGTCAAGACGTACTGATCAGGTCACTTCTTTTCGCGAAAATCATCGTGGCAAGCTTTGCAGGCATTTTTACCGAGTGCACCCAACTGCGCGCCGATGGCGGCTTTATCACCGCTGCCGGCAACTTGAGCTAGTTTTTCAGACTCCGCGATAAACGCCATGGTGACTTTTTTGAAGTCTTCGGGTTTCTCCCAAATGGCCATCGTCGCCTCGGTCTCGCCGTCCATTTTGCTGGAGCCTTCGGGGAACACATGCGCAGAGATTTTTGCTAAATCGGCCATGGCATTTGCGTGCAGCGCGATGTCACCAGGTCTTCCGGCATCTGTCTTTAAGATTGTAGAGATGGCGGTCATGTGACCGCCCACGGCTTTCATCGTGGCTTTGCGGTATTTGATATCGTCCTCACCGGCGAAAGCTTGAGTGGTAAAGCCAACAGCGGCCAACAAGGCGACTGCGGTGAGGGTCTTGATTGTGCGGGATGTGAAAAGCACTGGTGTGAACCTTCCATGGTGAACGATGTCGTATTACGCGCCTGTCGCTGGAGGTGCGCGGCAGCGTAAGCTATATAACCATAAGATAATATACGGATGCCGGAAATTCTATATTCACACTCTCGTGAAGGGATAGGGGTCCGACATGCCTGACATATGGATATTTTTGAATGCCAATGCCGAAATCTATCGCCGTTTTCTGTGGTTCTAAGCCGGGCGCCGACCCGCGTCACATGGCGACGGCGCGGGCCTTGGGCGCGGCGATGGCCGCGCGTGATATTGAGCTGATCTATGGTGGCGGGCGGGTTGGCCTGATGGGGGGCGTGGCCGATGGCGTGCGAGACGGCGGCGGCACGGTGACCGGGATCATTCCGGCATTCTTGATGAAGCGCGAAATCGGTGACGTGGGCGGCAAGCTCGAGGTCACTCAGACCATGCATGAACGCAAACAGCGTATGTTCGAGTTGGCAGACGGATTCGTCTCGTTGGCCGGCGGCATCGGCACTTTGGATGAAACGGCAGATATCCTAAGCTGGAAACAACTCGGCCTGCATAAAAAGCCGATTATATTGCTCAGCGAAGACGGTTATTGGCGCGCGTTTGAGGCGATGATCGAGGACTTTTTGAGTGCTGGTTTTGCCAACCCGACCGATGGTGATTTGTATAATGTTGTCGACAGCGTCGACGCGGTGTTCGATATTTTCGAGACCATCGACTGGTCGGCGGTGACTGATACACCCGATGTTTTGTGAGGCATCATGTGGCTGAACCATTCTGACGCATTTTTAATCCCGACGGTGGATCTCAGCACCGGGGCAGCCGCACAGGCGGTCGATGATGCGTGTCGCACGCATGGATTCTTTTACCTGACCGGGCATGGTGTTTCGTCGACGGTCACTGAAAAGGCGTTTGCTGCGGCCGAGAGCTTTTTTGCCGCCCCGCTCAAGACGAAAAGTGCTTATCACATCTGCCATTCGCATCCGCATCAGCGGGGTTATGTGCCGCTATTTGAAGAAAGCTTGGACGAGGGCACGTTGCCCGATTTTAAAGAAAGCTTCGACTTGGGCGTCGACCGCGCCCCGAATCATCCGGATGTTTTGGCCGGAAAATTGTTCGCGGCGCCGAATATCTGGCCGCCGGTGCCAGGCTTCCGCGAAGCGATCGAGGCTTATCGTCTTGAAATGATGCGGCTTGGGCTCGACCTTGTGCGCTTAACGGCGGTCGCGCTTGGTTTGCCATCAGGGTACTTCGACGCGGCAATGGGTGATCCCGTCGGGAATCTCAGATTGTTGCATTACCCGGCGGGTGAGACCGAAGAACTTCCGCACGGCCAAGGCTGTGGCGCACATACGGATTACGGCTTTTTAACGGTGTTGGCGCAAGATGACGTGGGCGGGCTTGAAATTGAGGGGCCTGGTGGGCGTTGGTTGCCTTTGGCGCCGCGCCCGGGCGTGTTGATTGTCAATTTAGGTGATTTGTTGACCCATTGGACCGGCGGCTTGTACCAAGCGCGCCGTCATCGGGTGGTGAACGCGGGGACGCGGGAACGCTACTCGATCCCGTTTTTTCTCGATCCAAATGTCGATGCCGAGATTGATGTAGTGCCGACGTGTCGGCATTTGCCAGGTGCAAGCACCTATCAGCCGGTCAATGCGGGCGCCTTCTTGCAGAGCCGCTTCGACGCGACGTTTACCTATCGGAAGTAAAATCCTGCTTCGTGTCCGGCGCGCCATCGCCGCGCCTTGCAAAGCACCACATCCCCGCATATCGTGCGGCCCAGAATAGATCAATCGCTGTAAATTTTGGGGTATGACCATCTGCGCCGTCCGAGGGTGTCAGGCTGCAATGAGGAGAGATAAATCATGTCAAAGATCAAAGTCGCCAATCCTATCGTCGAACTCGACGGCGACGAAATGACCCGCATCATTTGGTCATTTATCAAAGAAAAACTGATCCTGCCGTACCTGGATGTGGATCTTAAATATTATGATCTCAGCGTTGAAAAGCGTGACGAGACCAATGACCAGATCACCGTTGATGCCGCGAATGCGATCAAAGAACACGGCGTCGGTGTTAAGTGCGCAACGATCACGCCCGATGAAGAGCGGGTCGAGGAATTCGGTCTGAAAGAAATGTGGCGGTCGCCGAACGGCACGATCCGTAACATCCTTGGCGGTACCGTGTTCCGTCAGCCGATCATCTGCAAAAACGTGCCGCGTTTGGTGCCAGGTTGGACGAAGCCGATTGTGATTGGCCGTCATGCGTTCGGTGATCAGTATAGGGCTACTGATTTCTTGTTCCCGGGTGCCGGCAAACTGACCATGAAGTTTGTGCCAGAAGACGGCGGCGACGTGATCGAGCGGGAGGTGTTTGAAGCACCGTCCAGCGGCGTCGCGATGGGTATGTATAACCTGGACGACAGCATAAAGGGCTTTGCGCGCGCGTGTATGAATTACGGTCTCGATCTTGGCTGGCCTGTATACTTGTCGACCAAAAATACGATTTTGAAAAAGTACGACGGTCGCTTTAAAGACCTGTTCGAAGAAATCTATCAGACCGAATTCAAGGACAAGTTTGAAGCAAAAGGTTTGACCTACGAACATCGCCTGATTGACGACATGGTCGCGTGCGCCATGAAGTGGGAAGGTGGTTTTGTGTGGGCGTGTAAGAACTACGACGGCGACGTGCAGTCTGATACTGTGGCGCAGGGCTTCGGCTCGTTGGGTCTGATGACGTCGGTGTTGTTGACGCCGGACGGCAAAACCGTTGAGGCCGAAGCAGCCCACGGTACCGTGACCCGTCACTACCGCCAGCATCAGCAGGGTAAAGAAACCTCGACCAACCCAATCGCGTCGATCTTTGCTTGGACCCGTGGCCTCGCCTATCGTGGTAAGTTCGATGGCACGCCTGAGGTGACCCAGTTCGCCGAAACCTTGGAAAAAGTCTGCATCGACACCGTCGAAAGTGGTCACATGACCAAGGACTTGGCGCTGCTCATCGGTCCCGACCAAGGTTGGATGACGACCCAGGAATTCCTCGATAAACTGGATGCCAACCTGAAAGTCGCGATGCAAAGCTGATAAGCTTTCGCGCAACTTTTTATGTTTAAGAATCCCGGGGCACATCGTGCGGCCCTGGGATTTTTCTTTGTGCCTCTCTCCTATTCATGGGTAGAGGGCAGGGCAGTTACTTTCGAAAGCCGCGGCCTTTGCCGATGGCGGTGGTGCCGAATTTTTTGCGCACCGCTTCAATTGCGTCTGACACTTTGATGCGCTTATCAAGGTCCGGGTCGGCGAGGTCTGGGCGGTCGGCTTGGCTGCCGTCGACGAGGCGCTCAGCGCCGACGCCGATCAGGCGAAATTGCTTGTAGCCGTCGACTTCGGTGCTGAGCAGTTGTTCAGCGGCCTTATAGATTTCGTCGGCAAGCCGGGTCGGGCCGTGCAGTTTTCGAGACCGGGTCACCAGTTTGAACTCAGAATTTTTGAGTTTCAGTTGTACGCCCTCGCAGGCGAATGCGGCGGCATTCAGGCGGCGCGCGACTTTTTCTGATAAGCGCCAGAGCGTGACTCGAAGGGCGTCGATATCCGCAACGTCGTCTTCGAAGGTGGTTTCGGCGGAGATCGATTTGGTGCTGCTTTCAGGGTCGACTATGCGCATGTCTTGCGCGTTGGCAAACCGCTTTAGGCGCCGCCCGATGGAGCCATAGCGGGCCACCAAATCGGCTTCGTCCCAGTCTTTGAGCTGCCCGATACGATCAATTCCGTCGCGCTCAAGCTTGCTGCGGAGCGCGCGCCCGACGCCCCACAACTTGCCGACCGACAGGTCGGAAAGAAATTCCACGGCTTCAGCTTCGCCAATCGCGGCGAAGCCCCGTGGCTTATCAAGGTCGGATGCCATCTTCGCCAAGAACTTATTGAAGCTGAGGCCGATGGAGACATTGATTCCGATGTCCCGTTCAATCCGCATTGCCAGTTTGACTAAGGTTTCTGCCGGTGCGCCGTGATGCAGGCGTTGTGTGCCGGACAGGTCCAAGAAGGCCTCATCGATGGAGATCGGCTCGACCAAAGGGGTGATGTCGTTCATCAGCGCGCGCACCTCGTGGCCGACGCGGCGATACTTTTCCATGTCCGGGCGAATCACCAGGGCATCGGGGCAGGCGGCGAGGGCTTTAAACATCGGCATCGCGGATCGAATGCCGTAAATTCGTGCGATATAGCAGCATGCTGAGACCACACCGCGCCTGCCGCCGCCGACGATCACGGGTTTGCCGCGTATCGTTGGGTTGTCGCGTTTTTCGACGGAAGCGTAGAAGGCATCGCAGTCTAAGTGCGCGATTTCTAGCTCCATCAATTCTGGATGGGCAAAAAATCGGGCCCCGCCGCAGGCCGGACATGGCCCGTCTGGCGCGGTTTCGAAAGTTTTTGCACAATCGCGACAGATCGCGCTCATCGCTTAGCCTCAGCTCGGAATGCACAAGATGCAGGAAAGTTGCTGCAGGGTGCCTTAAGGGACACTATGATATCAATGTCTTAACAGGAGCGTGCGTAAAGTTTTATGAGCAAACAAGCGACCCTGACCCGTGACGAACCTGGTGAGCTTCATGCCAAGGGCATGGAAATCCGCCAGCTGGAGCAGACCGTGCACGCGTTGCGCGACGAGTTGGAGCGTGTCGAGGTCCTGAAAGAACAAGCGGTTCAAGACGCCGTTTCCAATTCCGCGGACGAGATTAAGCAACTGCGCGACACCGCACAGGCCTTGCGCGACGAATTAGAGGCGCATCGCGCCGCCGCCGAAGCGCGGGTTCAAGAAGCGGTGGCCAACTCAGCCAGCGAAATCAAACAGCTAGTCGGAACCGCGCAGGCGCTGCGCGACGAGATGGAGCGGCTGCGCGTCGAAAAAGAAGATGCGGTGCAGGATTCTGTGCGCAATGCTAATGACGAGATTCGTCAACTTAAGCAGACCGTCGCTACGTTGCGCGACGAGCTTGAGACAATGCGCTTTGATTCGATGGAAAAGATGCAAGAACAAGAACGCGTCAATCGTGACGAAGTTGGTCAGTTGCAGCAGACCGTCGCTGCACTTCGCCTGGAACTGGAATCAGCATCGAAGAGGGCGGGCGATGGCAAGTAACATTCGTCTGAGCGCCGGTTCGCGACGTGCACGCGGCAGGACGTCGCCGCGCGATGCGGCTAAGCCGACCGCAGCGAGCGAAAAGCCGGAAGACGAAACAGTCAACATGGTCGCTGACAAACCGAGTGCAGGACCGCGCAATCCGCCTATTCACAAAAAGAAACCGGCGAAGATTCGGAAAGCGGGCGCTCCCGCAAACAACGGCGCCGATGACGACGATGACTTCGATGATACGGACGGCGTTGCTGACGGCAAGACCGGACGCACCAGCCGCATGGAAAAATTACGTCAGGCAGACCGTAAGCTGAAGCAGGCGGAGATGCTGCTTAACGTGTCCAGGCGTGTGGCGGCGATTGAGAGCCTCGACGAAGTGCTTGAGACCATCGTCGAAATGACGACCTGGGAATTGTCTGCAGAACGGGGCACGCTGTTTCTCAACGACCCGGTCACCGACGAGCTTTATTCCCGTTTCGCGCAAGGCAACTTTCAGCGTGAAATCCGCATCTTGAACAATTCCGGTGTCGCCGGTGCAGTGTTCCAGACCGGCGAAGGTCTGATCATTCAAGACGCCTATAGTGACGCGCGCTTCAACCGCACGGTTGACGAGCAGACCGGTTTCAAGACGCGATCAATCTTGTGCGCGCCGGTGAAGACCGTAAAGGGCGATTTGATCGGCGTGATTCAGGTACTGAACAAGAAGAAGGGCGACTTCAAACAAGAAGACCTGGAACTCCTCGAAGCGATGACGACTCAGGCCTCGGTGGCGCTGCAGTCGACACAGTTCGTGGAAAAGATGAAGAAGTCGCGCGAACAGGAGTTGGAGTTTCTCGATCTTGTGACCGACGTGACGTCGGACCTCGAATTGGGCTCATTGCTGTCTAAGGTCATGACCGAGGCGACGCGGATGCTGAGCGCAGACCGCGGCACGTTGTTCATCAATGACGAGAAGACCAACGAATTATTTTCGCGGGTCGCCATGGGCGACAGCATCGGCGAGATTCGGTTGCCGAACTCCGCCGGTATTGCGGGCGCCGTGTTTACCTCATCGAAGTCGGTCAACATTCCTTACGCTTACGCTGATCTGCGCTTTAACCCGGCTTTTGACAAGCAGACCGGCTATTTTACGCGTTCGATCTTGTGTATTCCCGTCACCAACAAAGATGGCAAGGTGATCGGCGTGACGCAGGTGCTGAATAAGCGCGGCGGACCATTCACGGATGAGGACGAGGCCCGGCTCAAGGCGTTTACCTCGCAGATCGCGATTGCGCTGGAAAACGCGACGCTGTTCGAAAGCGTCCAGAACATGAAGAACTATAACGAGAGCATGCTGGAATCCATGTCCAACGCCGTGGTGACGTTGGATGAAGACGGTAAGATCGTGACGTGTAACGCGGCGGGCCTGCGGATATTGCGCACCAAAGCATCTGAAATCATCGACAAAAAAGCTGAAGACTTTTTTGTCGAAGACAATGCGTGGCTCAACGACTTGGCGAAGGAAGTCGACGAAACTGGGCAGGGCGACATCAAGGTCGACGCGGAAATCATCGTCGGCAAGGACGACGCCAAGGAAAAAATCTCGGTCAACCTGAACTGTCTGCCGCTGCTGAGCCCTGAGAACAAAAAGCTCGGCGTGATGTACATGATCGAAGATATCTCGTCGGAAAAGCGGATGAAGTCGACGATGTCGCGCTATATGGATCCGGGCCTTGCCGATCAGTTGATGGCCGGGGGCGACGATGCTTTGGGCGGTCGTGCGATTGAAGCCACGGTGCTGTTTTCGGACGTGCGCTCGTTTACGACGATCACTGAGAGCCTCGGGCCGCAGGGCACGGTGCAGATGTTGAACGAATACTTCACCATCATGGTTGAGTGCATTTCCCGTGAAGGCGGGATGCTCGATAAATTTATCGGCGATGCGATTATGGCCGGTTTTGGGGTGCCGATTCCGCATGATGACGATGAAGATCGGGCCGTGCGCGCGGGCATTGCGATGATCAGTGAGCTATGGGAGTGGAACAAAGTCCGCGAAGCCCGGGGCGAGATGCCGATTGATATGGGGCTCGGACTCAACACGGATAGTGTCGTAACCGGTAACATCGGCTCACCGAAGCGAATGGACTACACCATGATCGGCGATGGCGTGAACTTGGCGGCTCGCTTGGAGTCAGCATGCAAGCAATATGCGGCACGAATTTTGATCAGTGATTTGACCTATAAGAAGCTCAAAGGCACCTATCGGATTCGCGATATCGACCGGGTTGTGGTGAAGGGGAAGACCAAGCCTGTCGAGATTTTCGAAGTTTTGGATTACCACTCTGAAGAGACTTTCCCGAATTTGATGGAAGTCGTGAACAACTTTAAGGCGGCGCGCCAGCACTACAATCATGGCGATTGGGACAAATCCGTGGCGCTTTTCCGTGAGTGTTTGAAGGCCAATCCGAGCGATAAACTCGCGCAAATCTACATCGACCGCTGTGAAGCGTTAAAGGCAGACCCCCCGAAAGATTGGGACGGTGTTTTTGTCATGACGTCGAAGTAAGATTAATTTAGAAAAATTTTGCTGTTTTCTCCCTGAGGGGGTTTTATCATCCTTGAGTGTGATGATCCTGCCGTTTGTAGGTGCCGCCAGAGGAGAACTTCATGAATGCGCGTATGTTGACTAGAAGCGTGATCATACAAGAAAAAAGAACGACAATACGCGTAGAATCCGCCGTTTGGGAGGCTTTAGACGAACTGTGCATGCGTGAACGGGTGAGCCGTCACGAACTTTGCTCGCGTATTGAAGCGAAGCGAAGCGGTGTGAATCGGGCACAGGCCGTTCGCGCTGCAGTTGTAAATTACTATCGGCTCGCGTTGAAGCCTGAACCGACCGCAGGCGACGCGATTGAGCGTGCTTTGACGACGTCGGACGGGCTTGCTGCCTAGACTGCGCGTCAGCTTCGCGTAGGCTTTATGCGTCGCCCTCATAAAAGCTTGGCCAGCGTCGTTTGGTGACGGGGCTGGTCGCAGCTAGGGCGTGACAGGTGTTCAGCGTAGACGGTCGCTTGCCGTCGGCAGGCTCGGTATCGCGCCGTTGTCGTGCCGGAATGACGGCCTGAAACGCCGTCACCGGCAACGGACCCAAGACTAAGTCTGAAATATGCGTGCAGCCTTTGGTGCCGCCCAAGCGTTGCAGCACGTCGCGCCGCCAGCCGGGGCCGATCTTGAGCCCGGCGAGCGCGCTGTAATCCGGTGTGATGTTTGGGCACATGTTGAAAGGTGCCGCTTCGGTTTCGGCTTCGGCAGACTGCACCACCAGGTCGGAATCGACCGTCAGTCGAACTTTCATCCGATGTACCGGCTCGCCGGCTGCCACGCCGCCCCGATCATAGTTGTCGAAGGAATACGATTTGGTGTCGGTGATGATGCCTTCCACATCCCATAGACCATCTTCACGTTCATACGCGTCGCAGCGAATTTCACGGGTGTGAATATGACGCCGGGCTGCGGCTTTCGATAGGGACATCGGTTTCTCCTCAGACATAACCATTCGGCATAGCCTTCGTATTTCGCGTTTACAGCGGCGGACGGCAAGGGTTATATTTACCAAACAAACGTTTGTTTAAGGTAGCCCGATACTCATGGACGGACAAGCCGCCCCGTTACATAAGCCGCGCAGCAACAATCGCCGCCAGGCGATTTTGGATGCGGCCGCGTATCGATTCCGGCGACAAGGCTATGCCGCGACGACGATGCGCGACATCGCGACCGACGCGGGCATGCTGGCGGGCTCGATGTATTATCATTTTGCCGCCAAATCGGCGCTGCTTCTGGCGGTCCATCAAGAAGGCGTGCGTCGGATTGCCGATGCCGTCGATGCCGCGCTGGCCGTTAAAAGTCTCTCTGCCGATCCGTGGGTACGGTTGGAAGCCGCCTTGGCCGCACATTTGGAAAGTTTGCTGGATGGCGGGGATTACGCGCAGGTGGTGATCCGTGATCTGCCGGCCGATGAACCTGACCTTAAGCAGCAACTGATCCAGCTCAGGGATGATTACGAAGACCGTTTCCGCACGCTCACCGATGCGCTGCCGGTGCCGGCTGCCGACAAAACCGGCCTCAGGTTGTTGCTGTTAGGTGCCGCGAATTGGTCGAAAACATGGTTTCGCACCGATGGCATGGCGCCTGCTCAAATCGCCGCAAAGTTCGTGCGTCTGGTGCGCGCACCTCATCACAAAGGAGACTCCGCATGACAACAACCACCGCTGCACCTGAGTCGAGCGTACCTGCGGCCATCGCAGGACTGTCACGTCCGGCAAAGGTGATGGTCACCAAGATCGGCTTGGACGGCCATGATCGCGGCTCGCGCTTGGTTGCATCGTTTTTACGGGATGCCGGGATGGAGGTGATCTACACCGGGCCGTGGCAAGAGGTCGCGACCGTGGTCAATCAAGCGTCGCAAGAAGACGTGGACTGCATCGGCGTGAGCTCCCTCGCCACCGATCACTTATTGGTGCCGAAGCTTATGGATGCGCTGCACGCGGCGGGTATGGATGACGTCGTGGTCATCGTTGGCGGCATTGTCCCTGACAAAGACGAACGCATGCTGCTTGAACGCGGCGTCGCTCAGGTCTTCCATCCGGGCTGCTCGCGCACCGATATCGTTGAAGGCATCGCCGATCACATCGTCGAACGCCGCCGTAAGTTGGGAGAAGTTTGATGAGCAATGATCGTAAGAACACGCAGATGAGCCAGGACTTTGAAGCCGCACGCGATCGCTGGCGCGATGGTTATGATAAACAGTTGCCGAACGAAAAGGTGCGTCGCAATCGCTCAGGGATTGAGGTTAAGCCGTTGTATACGCCCGAGGACTGGTCTGGGGATGCGTATCTGCCGGATCTTGGCTTTCCGGGTGACACGCCGTTCACTCGCGGCATTTATCCGACCATGCACCGGGGCCGGTCGTGGACGCAACGCCAGCTGATCGGCTTGGCGACGCCCGAAGACTACAACGCGCGGATGCGCCGTATTGTTGATTCAGGCGCCACCGCGCTCAGCATGATTCCGTGTAACTCCGTCTATCGGGGGTATGACATCGACGAGGTGGATATCGAAATCGTCGGCACCTGCGGTACCACCATCAATACGGTGGAAGATATGGAAACGTGCCTGGCCGGCGTGCCGATCGGCGACATGTCGATTGCGCTGAACGATCCGTCGCCGTTCACGTTGTTGGCGTTTTTGCTGGCCACAGCGAAGCGTCGGAATGTGTCGTGGGACCGGATTTCCGGGACTTCGAACCAAAGCGATTACATCTCGCACTACGTTGCCAATCATATGTTCTTCCGCTTGGCGCTCGAAGGCTCCAGACGCGTGTTTATCGATCATGTGGAATTCGCCAATGAACGCCTGCCGATGTGGAACCCGGTGTCGGTGGTCGGCCAGCACATGCAGCAGTCCGGTGCGACGCCGGCTGAAGCGATGGCGTTTACCTTGGCATCGGCGATCCAATATGCCGAAGACTGCCAGCGGCGCGGACTGGATGTGGATCAGTTCCTGCCGCGCTTCACGTTCTTTTTTGATATTTCGATCAGCTTCTTTGAGGAAATCGCGAAGTTCCGTGCCGGACGCCGGATTTGGGCGCGGCTCGCCAAAGAACGGCTGGGCGCGAAGGATCCGCGGTGCTGGCGGTTTAAGTTTCATGCGCAGACGTCGGGCGTCGACCTGACCCGTCAGCAACCGTTGAACAACATCGCCCGGACCACGGCGCAGGCGATCGCTGGAATTTTGGGCGGCCTGCAATCCATGCATACTGATGCTTATGACGAAGTCTTGTCGACGCCGACCGAAGCGGCGGCGAAGATCGCAATTCAGACCCAGAATATTTTGCGCGAAGAAGCCGGTCTCACCGATGTTATCGATCCGCTCGGCGGGTCCTATTACGTCGAAGCGCTGACCGATCAGATGGAAGAAAAGATCATGGCCGCGTTCGATGAAATTGAAGCGCACGGCGGCATGTTCGAAGCCGTCCGCAAAGGCTTAGTGCAAGAAAAGCTCGGCGACTCGTCGATGGATTTCCAGCGCCAAGTTGAAAGCGGCGAGCGCACGATTGTCGGGGTCAATCGTTATCAAGATGATGATGACGCCATTCCCGTGCGCCCGTTGGAACGTCCGGACCCGGCGGCCATGCAGGCGCAACTCGCAAAGCTTGCCAAGTTTAAAGCCGACCGTTCAAACGCCGATGTCGATAAAGCATTGGATGCACTCGCACGCGCCTGCGGGACAGAAGGGGACAACGTCTTCGCGCGCTTGGTCTCGGCGGCTGAAGCCGGGGCAACGCATGGTGAAATGTGCGCATGTCTGCGCCGCGAGTTGGGATTCGGTCAGCCGTTGATCGCCGCATGAGGACCGCCAATACAGAAACGCGCCAGCAAGTCGAAACGCTTTTGGCGAAGGATGCCTATGCGGGCGCGCTCGGTATCACCGTGATCGACGCGGCACCGGGCGCGGTGCGCGTCGGCATGACGGTGAGGGCCGATCATCTTAATTTTTTGGACTGGGCACACGGCGGGGTGATCTTTGCGCTGGCCGACACTGCGTTTGGCCTGGCGTCCAATTCCCACGACACGGTGTCCGTCGGGATTGATGCTCACATGGCCTATCTGTCAGGTGTGCGCGAAGCCGATGTGATTGAGGCGCAGGCATCCGAGATTTCGCGCACGCGACGTAAGGCGGTATATCGCATCGACGTCACGCGCCCCGCCGATGGGACCGCGATCGCTGCATTCACCGGGACCGTCTATGTGACTGAGCAGGCACTCAAGGATTTGGTTGCGCGTTAAGTCTCTGACGTTCGCGGTAGATCGTATATAAACCGCTGGATACCACGATGGTGGCGCCAACGACGGTCCAAATGTCTGGCAGGTTATCGAATACCAGATAGCCGATGATGCTCGCGAAAACCAACAGTGTGTAATTGAACGGTTGCAGCGTCGAGGCAGGTGCGGCTTCCAAGGCTTTGATTAAAAGAAAATGTCCGGCGGTCGCCGTGCACGACAGGCACGCCAGCCATAACCATTCCTCCATCGTTGGGCCCCGCCAATAAAACGGGCCGATGCAGGCCATCACGACGGCGCCGATCAGCGCCATATAGACGGTTGAGGTCTCGCCGTCGTCGTGGCGGGCGACCAAGCGCGTCATAACGTTGTAACCGGCGAACATAAATGCCGTCAGCAGCGCCAAAAGGGCACCCGGCTGCAATGCTTCGACGCCCGGGCGCAGGATCACCAGCACGCCGATGAATCCAGCGCCGACGGCGGCCCAGCGACGAATACCGACGGGCTCGCGTAGGAAAACAGCGGCAATCGCGGTCACCATCAATGGGAACGTCGCCAGCAGCGCATGGATTTCGGCGAGGCTGAGAAAACGAATGGTGACGATAAATAAGCCGATTTCGACCAAGATCAGCAGCGAGCGGCCAATTTGAAGCAACGGCACTTCACTCTTTAATATCTCGCGGAGGGGTTTTTTACGGGCAGAATAGGCAACCGCGAACAGTGCATAGAACGCAAATCGCACCAGCAAGATTTGTGGGACGTCGAAACTGTCGGCCAAAAGTTTGGTGATGGCGTCTTGGGTGGCAAAAATAAACATCGCCGACACCACCAAAGTGATGCCCAAGCTCGCGTTGTCTTGTTGAGGGGCGCGTCTCATTGACGCGACTTAAGGCATTGCCGAGGGGATGGCAATATCCGTGTCAAAAGAGGTTCATTTCGCCTGCACGCGTCTTGTTTAGGCGCCGTAGCGGTCGCCAAACACAAAGGCCTCGGTCTCGCGAATGCTGTCTTCGAGAGACTCTTTGACCGAGTTGAACAGATCGCGGATCGACACAATAGCGATGCATTTGCCGTCTTCGACCACCGGCAGGTGACGATAGCCGCGGGTTTGCATCAATTCGAGTGCATCGGAAGCACTGTCACCGGGGGCCAGGGTGTCTGGGTTCGGCGTCATGATATCACTGATTTTCGCGGTTTTTGGATCCATGCCGGCGGCGACAGCGCGAAACACGATGTCGCGTTCGGTGACAATGCCGCTGAGGTTGCCGTCGTTGTCGTTGATCACCAATGCGGCGATCTTACGATCCCGCATGGCGGCGGCGGCATGACCGATGGTTTCATCTAGGGTCGCATAGGCGACATCCGTTGGTTGCACGATATCGGGAATAATACTGCGTTGCATGTTTTGCCTCCTAGGTCTGGCCCGTCGCGTCGTTTCGCGCAACTTCGACCATCTGACCTAAGGACTCTACGCCAGTCGGCACCGCAAATGAAGAAGAAACGCCTTAGCTCTCGTCAGGCTCGACGGGGACAGCGTTTTCGTCAGCCGGCGGGGTTACGCGGATGCGGGTTATTTGGTTGCGTTGACGACCGACGATATCGAAACGAAATGCATGAAACATGAAGCTTTGCCCAACTTCGGGGATGCGCCGAGATTCGTGCAAGACCAGCCCGGCGATGGTCGCCGCCTCTTCATCCGGCAGGTCCCATTCGTACTCCCGATTGAGGTCACGGAGCGTCACCGAGCCTTCGACCAGATAACTGCCGTCGGCTTGCGGCGTTACGCCGACCACCTGCACATCGTGTTCATCGTCAATGTCGCCGACGATTTCTTCAATGATGTCTTCAAGCGTCACGACCCCCATGTTGGAGCCGTACTCGTCGACGACCAGCGCAAAATGTTCGCGCCGATCCCGGAACGCCTGCAACTGGTCCAGCAGCATGGTTTGTTCGGGGATAAACCAGGGCTCTGCAGTAATGCTCATGATGTCGAGGTCTTTGGTCTCGCCCTTCAGGCGCATCAATTCACGCAACAGTGCTTTCGCATGCAGAACACCGACGATGTTGTCGCTGTCGTCGCGCCACAACGGGATGCGGGTGTAGGGGCTTTCCAGCACTTGGCGCACGATCTCGTCGGCGGGTAAGTTGGCATCGACTGCGACCACATTGCGGCGGTGCGTCATGATTTCTTCGACCTGCACTTCGGTAAGTTCCAGCACGGAACGCAGCATATCGCGCTCTTGCTTCACCGTCGGCTCGTCACCGTCGTGCAACTCAATGGCGCCGCGCAGTTCTTCTTCTGCCGCTTCTCGGCTCTCGTTGGCACTGTTGCCGGCACCAAGCACACGCAGTAGCTGTCGTACGAAAGCGTTGATACCGAGTGTCACCGGCGCAAAGATTGAAATCATCGGTTTGATGATCGGCGCCACGGTCAATGCCACGCTGTTGGCGTTCCGAATGGCATAGGTCTTCGGTAAAATCTCCGAGAAAATCAGCACCATTAACGTCATAGCAATGGTCGCGTATACGACGCCATTGTCACCGAACAGCTTGATCAAAAGGCTGGTTGCCAGCGCGGAGGCCAAGATGTTGACCAAATTGTTGCCGAGCAAAATAGCCCCGATCAGGCGTTCTTTGTCTTCATGTAATGCGTTGACGATTCCAGCACGCTTGTCGCCGCTTTGCTCAAGCTGATGCATGACGTGCTTGGACGCTGCCGTAAGCGCTGTTTCCGAGCCCGAAAAAAAGCCGGACAGCACAAGCAATACAAAGATCGCGAGGCCGATTTCAATCATCAACGTATCCTTCCGTGTGCCCTGTAACGAGGGACTTTTAGAGCGTATCGTGTGTTAAAATGGTATGGCTGGCGAGAGTATCTCAGCGGGCAGCCGCGATAAAGGCGTCGAGTGTTTGCGTTACCACTGCCGGGTCCACGTTGCGGACAACTTCCGATTGGCCGATGTCGCCCGCCAAAATAAACGTCAGTTTGCCGCCTTCGGTCTTTTTATCGCGACCCATGTGGTCGAGAAGCGCATTCGCTGTCCAATTATCGCCGAGCAGGGTTTTGATATCCGTCGGCAGACCGACATCCTGCAAGTGTGCGATCAAGCGGTCCCGCGCTGAGGTATCGCCCATTTTAAGGCGCGCCGAAAGATCCAATGCCATCACCATGCCGATGGCGACCGCTTCGCCATGCTTGAGTTTATCCTCAAAGCCGACCTGCGCTTCAAGCGCATGGGCGAAGGTGTGTCCTAGGTTCAACAGCGCGCGGACGCCGGACTCTCGTTCGTCGGCGGCGACGATCTCTGCTTTACTGGTGCACGACCGTAGTACGGCTTCGCGTCTGGCCGCTGCGTCGCCATCCAACAACACCGCCGCGTTGCTCTGCAACCATTCGAAAAACGCCGGATCATTAATCACACCGTACTTCACCACTTCGGCGTAGCCGCACAGCAGCTCGCGCCGGGGCAGGGTATCCAGGGTTTGGGTATCGGCGATCACGACCTTCGGCTGATGAAACGCGCCGATCAGGTTTTTACCGTATCGGGTGTCGATGCCGGTTTTGCCGCCGACGGAACTGTCGACTTGCGCGAGCAATGTCGTCGGCACTTGCACGAAGTCTATGCCGCGCAACAGCACGGCAGCTGCAAACCCAGTCAAATCACCGATGACGCCGCCACCCAGCGCAATTAACGTGGTCTTGCGGTCGATGCCGTCGCGCAACAAACTGTCCGTCAACTCATCCAGGTATTTAAGGCTTTTGGTGTGTTCGCCCGGTGGCAAGATCACGGCGCGATGTGTGATACCCGCGGCATTAAGCGACGCCTCTAACGGCGCCAACCAATGCGGGGCGACGTTTTCGTCGGTGACGATGACGGTGTTCGGCGAAGCGAGGACACCTTGCATCAAATGCCCAGCCTGCCTGATCGCGCCGTCACCGATAAAGATGTCATAGCTGCGATCGCCGAGCGCCACGTTCAACGTGGCCAGCGGCAAAGGATTTTCAGGCTCGTCGTTTTGTATCGGGTCGGATACGGCAGGCTCGGTCATAAGGTGCTCATGTGTCCGCGAAAATGGCGGCGGTTTCTAACCGCTCGGTGACCGCGCGTACGGTGGCATCTAGGCCTTCGTCGCCGGTCTCGATGGTGATATCGGCCTCGGCATAGACCGGATAACGGATTTCGGCCAGTTTTTTCAGTGTGCTGAGCGGGTCTTCGGTCTTCAGCAGCGGGCGGTGCGTGGATCGTTTGGTGCGCTTGTACAGGACTTCCGGGTCGGCTTTAAGCCATACCGATGTCGACAACGCTTTAATAGAAGCGCGGGTCGCGTCGTCCATAAAGGCGCCGCCGCCGGTCGCAATGATGCTCGGCGTGTCATTTAAAATTCGGTGCAGCACCCGGCGCTCACAGTCGCGAAACGCCGGCTCGCCATAAACGTCGAAGATGTCCGTCACGCCGCAGCCTGCCGCTTTTTCGATTTCATGATCGGAATCGACAAATGTCACACCGAAGACTTCTGCAAGTTTGCGTCCGACGCAAGACTTTCCGGCGCCCATCAGACCGACAAGCACGACTGACCGCGCGAGCGGCTTTATCGCCGTCGTCGCTGTTAATTCGGTGTCTGGTGTTGGCGTTGTCGCCATCTGTACGTTTATCTCCTACGTGTTTTTCTTAAGTGGTTCATCATATGCTGTCTTTGGCAGCCGTTGAAAGCCTGCAGCGCCACCGATACACTTCAGGTAGTCGAATTTTTAACTCAAGCAATCAACATTTTAATGTTCAATGTATTTGCAGGGGCCAAAAAAATGACACACTCATGTGTCAGCATCAAATACTGACGCGTAACTGCCGTATACCTCTGGAGGATGCGGCACCCGTCTAGAACAATCGAACGGATAGCGTGATTTTATGGGAAAGTTGACGGTTTTTGTACTTCTGGTGTTGCTTGTCGCCGTTGCTGGCGGCGGCGCGTTCTTGGCGACCTGGGAAATTCCGGCGCCGATCAGCAACGTTGAAAAGGTCCTGCCGGATGACCAGTTCCCGCGCTAAAGACCGCTCAGCTTGGGCCTTGGCGTTGTCTGTGCTGCTTTTATCGGGGGCAGTTCAGGCGCAAACGTTGAACGCGCCAACATCGCTGGACCCGACGCCTGCCGAGTCCGCCGCGCCCGAAGGTGGTACGGCGCAGCAACAGCCGGTCGCTGCACCCCGGCGCTTGGTGGCACCAGAGGGCGCTCAAGATGCGGCAAAAGAAAGCATGCCGCAGCAAGTGCCTGCGGCACGTATGAGCCGCCCCACCGCCGCGCAGTCGACAAAATCCGGTATTGAGGTTGAAGGCGTCGGTGCCATCGACAGCGAATCGGTCGGCGCTTATGCGCGTAGAGACGGCGGATTGGGCGCCGAGATGTGGCGAGGTGTGTCGCGCAAAGCAGCTGTCGATTACGTCAATGCGATCCCAAGCCAAACCGGCTACATGGCGCTCCGTGATGTCGCCGCGCGTTTACTGTTGAGCCGAGTCACGGTGCCGATTTCAGCCAGCGACGATGCGCCCAGCTTGTTGGCAGCGCGTGCCAAAGCGTTGCTGCGCTTGGGCGATGTTGAGGGTGCGCGTCTGATGCTTTCGGTTTCGCCCAGCCAGGGGCGTCCGGTCGAGTTAGACGCAGTTGATGCGATGCTAAGTCTACTTAGTTTCAATAATGCACGTGCGTGCGGGTTAGCACGAAACAATCAAGCCCGTGCGCTTGATGATTTTTGGCAGCGCGTGTTGGTCTATTGCGATGCCCTCGATAAAAAGTCGGAAAGCGTGAACCTGGGCCTGTCGTTGCTTCGCGAAGTCGGCGATGATGATCAAGCGATGGCGCTGCTGACGGATTCGCTGCTGACCGGCAATGCGGTGACGTTGGAGACCATCAAAGACCCGAAACCGATACACTTGGTATTAAGCCGCGCGGCGAATTCTCCGTTGCCTGTTGATATCGTCAAAAGCGACGATCCGCTGGTTTTGCATGGCGCGGCATTGGCCCCAAACCTGGTGTTGGGTAGCCGTATTGAAGCCGCCGAGCGTGCGGTGGCGATGGGGGCGCTCAATCCGTTGGAATTGCGTCAGTTGTATGCGGAGGTCCCGTATTCCGACGCGGATCGCCAGAATGCGCTGAGCCGTGCCAAGGACATCGGCGGCGCTGCAGCGCGCGCGCTTCTGTATCAAGCGGCCGCGAACCAAAACATTCCGACCGCCCGGGCTGAGATTATTGCGACTGCGTTTGATGTCGCCCGTGAAGATGATCGTTTCCTGCCGGCCGTGATGGCGTTTCGCCCGTTGATTGACCGCCTACCGCCAAGTCCGGAAATGGTTTGGTTCGCATTGCGCGGCGTGCGGGCATTCCTGACGCTGGGTGATCCTGTCGGTACCAACCGATGGCTGGCGTTACTGCGTGCCAGCGCGCAGGTGCGCGACGAAAATAAACGTGCCCTTGATCGGATTGCGCCGCTGGCGCGCTTGATGGGGGCTGGAGACCGCCGCGAAGATGTGGCTCAGTTGTTGTTGGCATGGGAAAATAGCCTCGACGATACGCCGGAAACCGTCAGCCGCCGCGAGCTTTTGAACGGACTTCTGTTGGCTTTGGGTGAGCCTGTGCCGATTGAGGCATGGGACGGTATTCCCAGCGTCGGTATGTATCCGCAAAATTTGCCGGCGTTGAGCGTGTGGTTCCGATTGCGTCAAAGCATGCAGGCGATGGTCGCCGAACCGCGAACGCAAATGGGTGCGATGGGTACCGCCGGTTTAGGCCAAGTGACCAGCGTCGCCATGTCCAAAGCCGAGAGTGATATTCCACCCGGCGTTGCCGTACCGGCGATCTTGGTGCTGCAAGCGATGGGCGCCGGCGGACCTGGCACACAGGGCTTGGCTGTGGTTTTCGAAGCCGTTACCGCCTTGAAAACCTTGGGTTTAGACGGTGCTGCGCGTCGCCTGGCGGTTGAAACTGCACTCGCTGCCGGACTTTAAATAGACCTAAATAGGGACGGGGAATGGCCGAGCCGAGCCCACTGAGCTATCCGTGGATCGAAAATTTCTTGAACATGATGCGTTCGAGCCGCAACGCATCAATCAACACGCTTGCCGCTTATCGCCGTGACCTGACCGAATTTGCACGGTTTGCCGGCCGCCGACAGACGGCGCCCGAGCGTGCGTCCGCCGATCAGGTCCGCGCGTACCTGAAATCGCTAGATGAAAAGGGCTTGGCCGCCGCCACCGCCGCCCGGCGCCTGTCGGCGCTGAAGCGGTTTTACCGTTTCACCTTGGATATGGGGTTTCGTGAAGACGACCCCACTGCCGGCATGGACGGTCCGAAACTTGGTCAGCGCCTGCCCAAGTACTTATCAGAGGCGGAAGTTGAGGCGTTGTTGGACGCCGCTCAGCGCCGTCCGGGGGCTGACGGCTTGCGCGTGCAGGCGTTGATGGAAATTCTTTATGCCACCGGCCTTCGGGTCAGTGAGCTGGTGACGTTGCCGTTGTCGGCGTTTATTCGCGAGAGTCCGGTGCTGACGGTCACGGGCAAGGGCGGTAAAGAGCGGATGGTGCCACTGGGTGAACCGGCGCAGGATGCGGTGCGTAACTACTTGGAAATTCGGGACAGTTTCCTGCCGAAAGGTCGTGCGCAGGCCCGCAGCAATAAATTTCTGTTCGCCTCCAGGGGGCGTGAGGGTCATTTAACCCGGGCCCGCTTCGGCCAAGTCGTCAAAGACTTGGCGGTCGAAGCCGGTTTGGACCGCCGACGTGTGTCGCCGCACGTTTTGCGACACTCGTTCGCCTCGCATTTGTTGGCGCACGGCGCTGATCTGCGGGCATTACAACAGATGTTGGGACACGCAGATATTTCAACCACGCAAATCTATACCCATGTCCTAGAAGAGCGTCTCCGGACTTTGGTTGAGACCAGCCATCCGTTGGCGCACATGTAGACCCGGGACCAGGTGGGGATGGGGTGGCTTTTCATCTTGGTCACGCGCATCTTCTTTGTGCGCCCGCGTTGACAGTATGGGGCAAGGACTCTATCTCTTTTGCAGACCATCTAAGAGCCGCTGAGCGCGCGGCCATGGTTACTGTTTCGCCTCGCGCATCCGGAGCCTCGCATGCTGCAAAATCTCGCCAAACGTCTGTTCGGCTCGTCCAATGATCGCTTTGTTAAAACGCTGCACAGTACTGTTGATGCGATCACTGCGCTGGAACCCGATGTAGAGGGTATCAGCGATGATGAGCTGAAAGCTCGCACCGATTGGCTGCGGGGGCGTATCGCTAACGGTGAAAGCTTGGACGACCTGCTGCCTGACGCTTTTGCGACGGTGCGCGAAGCCGCAAAGCGGACGCTGGGACAGCGCCACTTCGATGTGCAGATGATGGGCGGCACCGTGCTGCACCGGGGCATGATCTCGGAAATGAAGACCGGTGAAGGTAAAACCCTGGTCGCCACGCTTGCGGTGTATTTGAACGCGCTCGAAGGGCTGGGCGTGCACGTGGTCACGGTGAACGATTATCTGGCGGCCCGTGATGCCGAGTGGATGGGTCAAGTTTATCGGTTTTTGGGACTCACCGTCGGCGTCATCAAACACGGCCTCAGCGATGATGAGCGCCGCGCGGCCTATGCCTGCGATGTGACCTATGCCACCAACAACGAACTCGGCTTTGATTATCTGCGCGACAACATGAAATTCAGCCTCGAAGAGATGGTGCAGCGGCCGTTCAATTTCGCCATCGTTGACGAGGTCGACAGCATCTTGATCGACGAAGCGCGTACGCCGCTGATCATTTCCGGCCCGACCGAAGACTTGGGCGAACTGTACACGTCCGTCAATGCGCTGATCCCGAAGATCGACGAAGACGATTATGAAAAAGACGAAAAAGCGCGTGCCGCATCGTACACCGAAGCCGGCATGGAAAAGATGGAACGCTTGATGGCCGATGCCGGGCTGCTCGAAGAGGGCTCGCTGTACGATTTACAGAATGTGTCGTTGGTGCACCATGCCAACCAAGCCCTGCGCGCGCACGTACTGTTCGAACGCGATGTCGACTACATTGTTAAAGACGACGCGGTGATCATCATCGACGAATTCACCGGCCGCATGATGGAAGGTCGCCGTTTCTCTGAAGGGCTGCACCAGGCGTTGGAAGCCAAAGAAAACGTCAAAATCCAAAACGAGAACCAAACGCTGGCCTCGATCACGTTCCAGAACTATTTCCGCCTGTATCCGAAGCTGGCCGGCATGACCGGTACAGCGATGACGGAAGCCGGCGAATTCGGTGAGATTTACGGCTTGGACGTGGTCGAAATTCCGACCAACGTGCCGATTTCGCGTAAGGACTATGACGACGAGGTGTACCGCACCGTCGAAGAAAAATACAATGCCATCGCGGAACAAATTAAAGAATGCTATGCGCGCAAGCAACCGGTGCTGGTCGGTACCGTATCCATTGAAAAGTCCGAAGAATTGGCGGCTGCGCTGAAGAAAGCGAAGATCCCGCACAACGTTTTGAACGCCCGCTATCACGAGCAGGAAGCCTATATCATCGCCCAGGCCGGTCGGCCGGGCGGCGTGACCATCGCCACCAACATGGCAGGTCGGGGTACCGACATTCAGTTGGGCGGCAACTTGGAAATGCGTTTGGATAAAGAAGTCGACGACGAGGTCGGCTCGCCGGCGTACGAGAAAAAAGCCGCCGCACTCCGCAAAGAAATTCAACGTGACCGGGAGATCGTCTTGGAAGCCGGCGGCCTGTTCGTGCTCGGTACCGAGCGCCACGAAAGCCGGCGCATTGATAACCAGTTGCGGGGCCGTGCCGGTCGTCAGGGTGATCCGGGCACATCGAAGTTTTATCTGTCGCTGAAAGACGATCTGATGCGGATATTCGGGTCCGAGCGAATCGACGGTATGCTGCAAAAGCTCGGCCTGCAAGAAGGTGAGGCGATTGTCCATCCGTGGGTCAACAAGGCGCTTGAAAAAGCGCAAACGAAGGTCGAGGCGCGGAACTTTGAAATTCGGAAGAACCTGCTGAAATTTGACGACGTCATGAACGATCAGCGCAAGGTGATCTATGAACAGCGCCGCGATCTGATGGCCGCCGAAAATGTCGCTGACGACATCGTCGATATGCGCGAGCAGGTGGTCAACGATATGGTGACATCTGCGATCCCTGAAAAGGCTTATGCCGATCAGTGGAATGTCGACCTTTTGCACGAAGAAATCCAACGCGTGTTCGGCCTTGATCTGCCGGTACACGATTGGGCGAAAGAAGAGGGTATCGCCGATCAGGAAATCCGTGAGCGTTTGTTGGATATCACCAACCGCAAAATGGCTGAAAAAGCCGCGCAAGTCGGCCCCGACGTCATGCGGATGGTCGAAAAGAGCCTTTTGCTGCAGTTGCTTGACCAAAACTGGAAAGAGCATCTATTGACGCTCGATCACCTGCGCCAAGGCATTGGCCTTCGCGCCTATGCGCAGCGCGACCCGCTCAACGAATATAAACGCGAAGCCTTCGATCTGTTCGAGGAAATGCTGGATGGTCTGCGTGACCGTGTCACCACGGTATTGGCGCAAGTGCAGTTCCAAGAGCAGCCGGAGCCCGAATTGTTCCAGCGTCCGGCTCAGGAAATGCACGAAACCCGCTCGGACCCGGCCATTCAGTCAGGCGATGCGGCACCTGCCGGCACGCCGGCCGGACCCGCCCCGATCACCAACCGCCAAGCTGCCGGTGACATTGATCCCAACAACCCGGATACCTGGGGCCGCGTCCCACGCAACGCGCCGTGCCCATGCGGCTCCGGCAGCAAGTTCAAGCACTGCCACGGCAAGGCGCAGGGGAAGGCGTAAGTCGGGCTTTGTTCAGATTGGTGTTTCGGTGCCGATGACCTGGCGCTTAGCCCAGGCCTTTTTGACCCATCTCTAGGAATTTGGCGCGGCGTTGCTGGATCAGTGTGTCGAGCGGGATGGGGGCCAACTCGTTCAAAGATTTCTCAATCACTTCGGCGACTTTGTTGATCGCCACGTCGGGTTCACGGTGCGCGCCGCCCAGCGGCTCGGAGATAATGCTGTCGATCACCGCTAACTTGAACAAATCGCCGGAGGTCAGTTTGAGCGCCTCGGCGGCGTCGGCGGCTTTGTCTTGGTCGCGCCACAATATAGACGCACAGCCCTCGGGCGAAATGACGGAATAGATCGCATGTTCCAGCATCAGTACCCGGTCGGCGACGGCGAGCGCGATGGCGCCGCCTGATCCGCCTTCGCCGATGACGACGCTGACGAACGGCGCGCGGACCTTAATGCAGGTCTCAATTGAGCGTGCGATGGCTTCCGCCTGGCCGCGCGCTTCGGCATCGACGCCCGGATACGCACCCGGCGTATCGACCAATGTGATCAACGGCAGGCCGAAACGGTCGGCCAATTGCATCAGCCGCTGTGCCTTGCGGTATCCTTCGGGCCGCGCCATGCCGAAATTATGGCGAATGCGGGTTTCCGTGGTGCTGCCTTTTTCGGTGCCGATGATCACCACCGAGCGCCCACGAAACCGACCGAGGCCACCGACAATCGCGGTGTCTTCGGCAAATGCACGGTCGCCGGCCAGCGGCGTAAAATCGTCAATCATGCCTTCGATGTAGGATAGGGCATGCGGCCGGTTTTGATGGCGGGCGACTTGTGCTTTCTGCCACGGCGTCAGCTTGTTGTAGGTCTGCGTAAGTAACCGCTGCACCTTGCTTTGTAATCTGCTGACCTCGTCAACGATATTGACCTCGCCCTCACTCGACAGATGGCGAAGCTCCTCGATCTTGCTCTCAAGATCGGCAATCGGCTTTTCAAAGTCTAAATATCCCTGCATGGCTCAGTGCTTACCATCTTTGGGGGCGGTTTGGCGAGGCTGCATTGCCGGGCCGCATCCATGTTACGAAAAGGTCGAACGTTTCCACGTTGTGTTAATCAGTCACCGGCAATTTGCGCGGCGGTGTCGACCAATACGCGGGCTTGCTTGATGGATGCGATATCGATCAGCTTGCCATCCAGGGTCACGGCGCCGCGCCCCTGCTTTTGTGCTTCTTCCATGGCGTCCAAGATCGCTTGCGCTTGTGCGACCGCTTTCTCAGACGGGCTGAAGACGTCGTTGGCGAGATCGATCTGGGTGGGGTGGATGGCCCATTTACCTTCGCAGCCCAATACCGCAGCCCGGCGTGCCTGTGCGGCGTAGCCGGCGCCGTCTTTGATGTCGCCGAACGGGCCATCGATCGGGCGTAGACCGTTGGCACGGGCCGCAACCACCATGCGCGCGATGGCGTAATGCCACATATCGCCCCAGTGCTCGAGTCGGGCGCCATCTTGATCGTCAATCGGGTCAGTCAGCACTACATAATCCGGGTTCGGCCCGCCGATGTTGGTGGTGCGTGCTTTGGTCGATGCGGCATAATCGGCAACGCCGAAATGCAGGGATTCGTTTCTGGGTGACGCTGCGGCGATTTCGTGTACGTTCTGCATGCCGAGCGCGGTCTCAATGATCATTTCAAACCCGATTTTCGTTTTGAAGCCTTTCGCCGCTTCGATTTGCGTTACCAGCATGTCGATGGCGTAAATGTCCGCCGCCGTGCCGGCTTTCGGGATCATGATCAGGTCCAGCTTGTCGCCGGCTTGTTCGACGATATCGATGACGTCGCGATAGCAGTAGTGCGTATCCAGGCCATTGATTCTTACCGATACGGTCTTGGACGACCAGTCAAGGTCGTTCAGCGCTTCGATAATGTTCTTGCGGGCTTGTTCCTTGTCGTCAGGCGCCACGGCATCTTCGAGGTCAAGAAACACCATGTCGGCGGCGCTTTCCACCGCCTTTTGGAGGAATTTCGTGCTTGAGCCCGGGACCGCGAGTTCAGAGCGATTGAGACGCGCTGGTGCCGGATTGACGATGGTGAAGCTCAAGGTCGTTCTCCCCAAAAATACACAGGTAAACGTTGTTACGAAAACGTCTGGATTTCGCACCGCAACATGCCGTCCGAACAGCATTGTTGCAAGAAAAAGCACTGACGTTGTGTGAAGTTGGGGCAAACACAGTCGGGGAACGGGGTTCTGTCGGCACACAAGAAATCGCGGTAATGTCGACGATTTTTTGGGAATTTACGCGAAAGATGCGCCACCGCTTTGCTGTTCGTGGCGGGCATGCTCTTCGGCAAGGCGTTCTTGCCTGCGTTTTTTACGCGCTACCTCGCGGCGGACCGCATCTTCATAGAGCAACCGCTTGGCGGCGCGGCGATTTTTTAACTCAATCGTTTCCTTGATGGCGACATAAGCACAGACCACAACACCGATCAAAAACGCGATGGCAAACGCAGCCAGTTCGATCGTTTCGGTTTCTGTGAATGCATCCATGTTTAGGCTCCTTCTCGGATGGTGGTGAATCTTGAAAATTATTATTTCCAATAAAGCTGACAGTAAGATGACGAACTAGCGCTGTTTGGTTTCAAATATGTGAATAATTGTTTTTGCGCCGTACTTCGGCTGTCCTTGCTTCTGCCCGCTTCGGTGTGCTTTTAATCCTGGCAAAGCGCTGGGCTGGCATCATCGGGCCCACATAACCTGGAGAGACGCATGACTTTGAGAGCTTCTATTTTTGGCGCCGCTGCGATGGCATTGATGACCCTGAGCCAGCCGGCTTATGCCGAAGAGTCTACTGTGCTCGCCATTGTTAATGGCGATAAAATCACACGTTCCGACTTGGACAACGCCTTCTCCAACCTGCCACCGCAGTATCAGAACGCGCCGTTCGAGCAGATGTTTCCGCTGCTGCTGACCAGTTTGATCGATTCCAAGCTGGTTGCTGCCGATGCGCGGGCGCGCGGGTTGGATAAAGAGCCAGCTTATAAAGAGCGATTGGAGCAAATATCCGAACAGCTGCTGGAGCGTTACACGATCCGTCAGATCATCGAAGAGGCGGTCGCCGAGGATAAGCTCCGGGCCCGCTTCGACGCGCAGGCGACCGAGGCGGAAATGGAAATTCATGCGCGCCACATTTTGCTGAAGACCGAGGCCGAGGCGCTTGAGGTTATCAAAGCATTGGATGGCGGCGCAGATTTCGCCGAGCTTGCGAAAGAAAAATCCACCGGCCCTTCGGGACCACGTGGCGGCGATCTTGGCTATTTCGGTAAGGGGCAGATGGTGCCTGAATTCGAAACGGCAGCATTTGCGTTGGACGCCGGCAGCTATTCTTCGACGCCAGTGAAAACCCAGTTCGGCTATCACGTGATCAAGGTCGAAGAGAGTCGGCAAGCGAAGCCAAAAACGTTCGAAGAAAGCGTTGAAGAATTGCGTGCCGCCGCTGCTGAAGAAGCGGGCGGCCAATACGTCGACAGCCTGCGCAGCAAAGCCGAGATCGAGCGGTTTGGCCTCGATGGCAAAAAAGCGAATTGATGGACCAATAATATGATCGCACGTTCGCCGCTGGCGCCTGAAATGTTCCCCGACCTGCCGCCGATTTCTGGTGTCGAGATGACGGCAACGAATGCTGCGATCAAATACAAAGATCGCCCGGACTTGTTGTTGATGGCGTTTCAGCCGGGCACTGTGGCGGCAGGGGTGTTCACGAAATCGTTGTGCCCGTCGGCGCCGGTCGATTGGTGTCGGCAGCATCTGATGGGTGGCGAGGCGCGCGCCGTGATCGTCAATGCCGGCAATGCCAATGCGTTCACGGGCGAGGCCGGGGCGGCTGCGTGCGAAGAGGTGGTGGCCGCGGTGGCCGATGCGCTGGCGTGTCGTCCGAGCCGAGTTTTCGCCGCATCGACCGGGGTCATCGGCGAAGTGCTGCCCGCCACCAAAATCACGCCGCATATTGCTGCCATGGCCGGTGCGCTGAAGGCGGATGCGTGGGCTGATGCCGCTGCCGCGATCATGACCACCGATACCTTCCCGAAAGCGGCGACGCGCAGTGCCGAGATCGCCGGTACGCCGGTGACCATCAACGGGATCGCCAAGGGGTCGGGTATGATCGC
>Ga0129324_10000469_pt1 | contig 29428 bp, 26 predicted proteins | sample CPBDNA_7_FD_96879 | JGI IMG/M metagenome (GOLD analysis project Ga0129324, IMG submission 96879) | Freshwater to marine salinity gradient microbial communities from Chesapeake Bay, USA - CPBay_Spr_15_0.2_DNA | ecosystem: Environmental > Aquatic > Marine > Coastal | place: USA: Chesapeake Bay...
GATTATCTTGCTCAAAACTGGATAGCCATTTTTCTATAAATTGTTGGATATCCGTTAGCATTTCTGCGGCCATTGGTGTGTTAGCAAGAAAGGAGGCAACAGCCGCATCTTTTCCTGTCAATGGCCGCAGTAGCTTGTCATAATGTGGGTTAGGCAAACTGCGGACGTCAAAGATAAAGTCGGCATCAAGCGGTAAGCCATTTTTGAAACCAAACGAACTGAATAGTAAGACCATTTTGTTCGAAGGCTGATGAATCAGCGCGCTAATATGATTGCGTAGTGCATTTGCATTAGTATTGCTGGTATCAATGCGATGGGCGATTTGACTCAAATTTGACAACAAATCATGTTCGTGTGCGATGCTTTCGGCTAGCGTAGTTTGCGTATCGCTTAAGGGATGTTTCCTCCTAGTTTCGCTAAAGCGATTAACCAAGGTCTCTACACTGGCTTCTAAAAAGATTAAATCAACAATATGACCTGCTGTTTTTAATGCATTGATTGCACTTGGTAGGGTTTCGATGGCGGCGCTACGGCTGTCAATGCTGACCGCGATATTGGAGTGGTGGTTGGTTTCAACATGTTGTGAAATGAGAGGCAGTATAGTGGCTGGTAAGTTGTCAATGCAATAAAAACCGCTATCTTCCAATGCACGAAGGGCAACACTTTTTCCTGAGCCAGAGAGTCCTGTGAGTATAATCAAATGCACGCTAGAGAGCCTTTTAATTTAAACAACTTGAGTTAGCAGTTTAACACTCTCTGGAGAATCTGACATAGATGGCAATGGCTAAGTACATATGATTAACCGCCTCAATGATGCAATTAAAATGCATCCTTCAGGCGGTGGTCGTATTGCTCATGCGCGTCGTGCATGATGCCAATAAAGGGGGAATTAATTAAGTGTTTGGTGTTTTACGGCACCATTGACTTTGTGATGATTGCTGTGTTTTTCTTTGTGTTTCAACACTTGTCTATCGAGTTTGTCGGTCAGAATATCGATAGCACTATACATATTTTCATCACTACATTCAGCGTGTAAGTCATTGCCAGGTACATGTAGAGTTGCTTCAACTTTTTGAGCGAGCTTTTCTACGCGCATCGTTACTTTAATATCAATCACATGATCAAAATGATTACTTATTTTACCTAGTTTTGTTTCAACATACTCTCTTAAAGCTGGAGTAACTTCTAGATGGTGTCCTGTTAATTGTAAATTCATAATAAGATCCTTTTTTAAAAATGTTCTTAAGTTTCTACTTTAATAAAGACGGACTAAGTAAAAAAACTCAGAACACTTTTAGTGTACACCTTTTATTACCGCTGTAACTGTCCTAGGGAATTAATTTGCGAACTTTTTACAAAGATTTGCGCAAATTGGCAGGCGGGATGTTGAGTGATTCACGATATTTTGCAATGGTGCGCCTAGCAACTACGATACCTTGTTTGGCAAGCAGTTCTGTAATCTGATGATCAGAAAGTGGTTTTTTGGTATTTTCTTCTGCGATGAGTTGTTTGATTAATGCACGAATGGCGGTAGCCGAGCATTCTCCACCTGAATCAGTAGAGACGTGGCTGCCGAAAAAATACTTTAGCTCAAAAATACCACGCGGCGTTAGCATATATTTGTGCGTAGTCACTCTTGAAATGGTTGACTCATGTAACCCAAGTTCATCAGCGATTTCACGAAGCACCAGTGGGCGCATGGCAATTTCGCCATGTTCAAAGAAGTCGCGTTGTCTATCAATAATGGCTTGTGAGACGCGCAGGATGGTTGAAAAGCGTTGTTGAATGTTTTTAATCATCCAACGCGCTTCTTGCATTTGGCTTTGTAAATATTGGCCAGAATTTTCACGGTTGCGTTTTAATATATCCGCATACATTTGGTTGATGCGTAGTCTCGGCATGACCCCGTCATTGAGTGTCGCAACCCAAATCCCTTTATTTTTTTTAACGACAACCTCATGTTGAATAAAGTGGTCGGGGCTGAATTGAGCAAAGCGCGCACCAGGTCGTGGATTTTGTAACTGAATGAGAGCTTGAGCATTTTTAAGATGCTCCTCGTTACAATTTAACAATTTACGCAGTTTGTTAAAATCTTTATTGGCCAGCACTTGTAAGTGTTCTTTGACAATGGTTTTAGCAACAGTTAAATCTGGAGTATCGTTTGGTAAGGCGTTGAGCTGTAACAAAATACATTCTTGTAAATTGGTCGCACCTATCCCGACTGGGTCTAAGTTTTGAATATGTTTTAGCGCCGTTTCTAATTCAAGCAAATCAATTTCTAGCTCTTCAGGCAAAGATGCCAAAATGACTTCTAATGATGATTCGAGATAGCCATTCTCATCAATACTATCAATGAGTAGTCGGACTAAGTGTTGATCCCTTTCCGATAGTGGTAAGAGTTTAATTTGGTTCAGCAAGTGATCATGTAAACTTTCTATCGTACTTTCTTGACGGCTAAATTGACTATGATCATCGTCGTCATCGTTCTGCTTGCTTCCTTCATCCCAATTGCTAGCACTACCATATTCTTGGTAATCTTCATCGAAATCGTTTTGTTTAAAATCATCGTCTGAGATGGGCGTGTCCGTTGACGTTTCTGCGTTAGCTGAAGCATCTATTTCTGCATCATGATTGGTCTGAGGATCATCTGGTTTATCATTTTTAACTTCAACTTTCGTCGCATCCGTGGCGGTGTACTCTTCGCTATCATCATCGCCTTCAACTAGCTCTAGAAGTGGGTTTTCTTGCAAAATGATTTCAAGTTCTTGATTGAGCTCAAGTGTCGAAAGTTGCAATAGACGAATAGACTGTTGCAGTTGAGGGGTTAGGGCAAGATTCTGAGAAACTTTTAGTTGTAAGCCTTGTTTCATCATGCCTTATTACAGTCTAAAGTCTTTACCTAAGTATACTTCGCGCACTGCTTGATTGCTGACAATTTCAGCAGGGCTGCCCGAAGCAAACACAGTCCCCTCATTCACAATATAAGCACGGTCGCAAATACCTAATGTTTCACGCACGTTATGATCGGTAATGAGCACCCCAATATTGCGTGAGGATAAAAAGCGAATGATTTTTTGAATATCCAATACTGCAATTGGATCAATACCCGCAAAAGGTTCGTCTAACAAAATAAATCTAGGATTGGCTGCTAAGCAACGTGCAATTTCAACGCGCCTGCGCTCTCCACCTGAGAGGCTAACGGCCGAGCTGTTGCGAATGTGTAAGATATGTAAATCTTCTAGTAGTGTTTCAAGTCGCTCATGACGAACTTTCTCTGTAATGTTTTGAAGTTCTAGCACGGCCATGATGTTTTCTGAAACGGATAGTTTCCTAAAAATGGAGGGTTCTTGTGGCAAGTATGCCAATCCTTTACCCGCCCTAAGATGAATCGGCATTCGACTCAAGTTTTCGCCATCCAGACTAATATGACCTGCGTCTAGTGGCACCAACCCCACCATCATATAAAAACTCGTTGTTTTGCCAGCGCCGTTGGGTCCGAGCAAACCAATGACTTCACTGCTATTGATTTGTAGAGAAATATCATGCACCACGGTACGTGATTTATACGACTTACGAAGGTGTTCTACGACAAGTTGACTCATAATAATGGTTTATTCTGGTGCTTTTGGTTGGGTTGGATTAGTAACGGCTTTCTTTTTCGGCTGAATAATTGCACGCACACGACCACTTGTTGGACCTTGACTCTCTGATTTTTCTCCGCCAATGACCTCAGCATATTCTGCATTTGCGTCATAGCTAATATAGTCACCATATACAATATCTTCACCACGTTTAACCCAGGCTTTAGTAAATAACTCTACTTTATCCATACGGCCATCATATTCAATCCGCCTAGCACTACCCGTCATATATTCGTTTACACCTTCACGCTTTTGTTTAAAAGTGGTAGGGGCACCTGTAGAAGTGCTACTCTGAAAGCCATCTTTGCTTTCGCGCACGACAAGTTTGTCAGCATGAATCACTAAAGTACCTTGCGTCAAAATGACATTGCCAATGTAAGTGCTATTCTTTTTGGCATCGTCAACAATGACACTATCTGCTTCAAGTTCAATCGGTTTTTCTCTATCAGCAGCCTCGGCAAATGCATTGAGGGACGTCAAGTAAGCAATGAGTAAAGTACCCATGCGTAAGAATTTTGTCATGATTTCACCGTCTTTTTTATAGAGATTTTCATATGATGAAGTGTATTGCTATCGTATTGGTTTTTCATAATGTGCATTGACTTTTTTAAGCAGATGTATGGTTTTATTCCGCTTATCATAAACCATGCCAGTGGCATGGATGACCGTTTTAGGCGCTTGTTTAATCACAACAGGGCTATCTGTTTTTGCCAAATCTTGATTTGGAAAGAGCATTAGTTTGTCTGTAAAAAGTCGCATTTCGCCCTGATCAACCGTGGCCTCTCTTATTACAACGACTTTTTTTTGAATCTCAATTTCCTCACCATTGCTAGAAACATTAGCACGATTACCAGTTACTTTAGTATAAGGCTTATCAGCGCTATATTGTGTAAATTGTGGCTGTTGTAAAATGGTGCTGTCATCATCTGGATAATGTGTCATTTTATCCGCTACTAAAATATAGTGCAGATAGCCAGCCTCATTTGTTTGTTTTGTAATGAAATTTTCTATAATGTAATCGGGGTCGTGGCGGTTGCTGCCGTCTATCTTTTGACCCTGCTGTTCGACAGTTTTGTTAATCCAAAAGGTAATCAGCGCCATGAGACCAGCCAAAATTAATGGAAACAAAATAGATGTGCGATTTAACATTTTTTGCTCAAATGCTTATGATTCAAAATAACGACGAGTCACTGTTTCATAAGTGTTTTGTGCCTTCATGATGAGCTCGCAGACTTCTCTTACAGCGCCTTTTCCTGCCTGATAACTAGTCACATAATGTGCATAATCTTTTACAGGTGTCTGTGCTGTAGGTACAGTAATTGCTAAACCACATTTACGCATCGGCGGTATATCAACAATATCGTCACCCATAAAAGCCGCTTCTTCAGCGCTGATGTCAAGTTGATGGATCAAGTCATCAAACGCAACACCCTTATCTTCAACCCCTTGATAACAATGTTCAATATGGTTAGTTTCTGCTCGTATCTTCACTACATTCGATGTTCTGCCAGTGATAATCGCCATTTTTACATTGGTTTTATTGAGCATTTTCATACCCAAACCATCATGTGCATGAAATAGTTTATATTCCTGACCATCATCGCCGATCATTAAACCGCCATCTGTCATGACGCCATCAATATCAAACACAATGACTTTAATTTTCTTTGCACGCGCAATGATGGATTCCATTGGTTCAGTCAATCTATTCTTCTCTCGTCTTAAATGATTTTTGCTATCAATAGATCGTGCATGTTGAACGCACCGACTAGTTTGCCGTTTTCGTCAGTCACCAGCAAGCCATTAATTTTAGTATTTTCCATGATTTCTACCGCCTCGGCAGCTAGTTTATTAGCTGGAATCGTTTTGGGATTAGGATGCATCACTGTAGTAATTTCAGTAAATTGATTATTTTTATCACTAGCAAAAACGCGGCGTAAATCGCCGTCCGTAAAGATACCTAGTAATGTCTCTTGTTGATTGACGATGGCAGTAAATCCAAGCCCTTTTTGTGTCATTTCAATAAGCGCATCAGCCAAAACTGCAGAGTCGCGTACATAAGGTATCGCATTTCCAGTGCGCATTACATCCTGCACGCGTGTGATTAAACGACGACCTAAACTACCGCCAGGATGTGATTTAGCAAAGTCTTCCGCTGAGAAGTCTCTAGCATCTAAAACACACACAGCAAGGGCATCGCCTAGCGCTAGTGCTGCGGTGGTGCTGGCAGTAGGAGACAGCCCTAGCGGACAAGCTTCTTGCGAAACCTCTGCGCTGAGGTGAATATCGCATTGTTTGGCTAATGTAGATGCTTTATTACCTGTAATGGCAACGACTTTGGCTCCAAGACGTTTGATGGTCGGTAAAATATTGAGAATTTCATCGCTTTCACCTGAATTTGATAAAGCAATCACTACGTCCCCGTTCGTAATCATGCCTAGGTCGCCATGGCTGGCTTCTGCGGGATGCATAAAGAACGCGGGTGTGCCAGTGCTGGCTAGTGTTGCAGCAATTTTGCCTCCGATATGTCCAGACTTTCCCATACCGCTAACAACAACACGACCTTTGCAATGTAAAATAAGTGCGACGGCGGCTTCAAAATTTGTGTCTAAGCTTGAAGCTAAGGCTTCAATTTCTTTTGCTTCAATTAAGAGTACTTTGCGGGCAAGAGCAAGCGATTGACTTTTAGGCGTATGTGACAGTTCAGTTTGCAGTAATGTAGGGCTCATATACAATTAGTATAAGAGGGATTTGATTCCGAATAAAGCAAAAAGCATGAGTTTTTCTATAAATTAACAATACTGGGCACAATTTTTGCCTAATCGTTGATATGATTGATGAAAATACTTAACAATTTAGAAAGATAACTATTGTTTAATTCACTTGCCAGTATACTTTTAGTGCTCACTAGTTCCGTGTTGTTTGTCGGATGCTTTCGTGCCTTACGTTTGCCACCCATGTTGGCTTATTTTGTTGTGGGTGTTTTATTTGGTCCTTATGCTTTTGGATTATTGCCCGATACTGAATCAGGGCGACATTTGGCAGAGTTTGGTATTGTTTTTCTGATGTTTAGTATAGGTCTGGAGTTTAGTTTGCCTAAGCTCTACGCTATGCGTAAAACTTTATTTGGTTTGGGTGGTGCGCAAGTTGGCATTACCATGACCGCCATTATGCTTGCTTGTTGGTTGGCTGGCTTGAGTTTGACTGTTGGCTTTATTGTGGCCTCTGCTTTAACCATGTCCTCAACAGCGATTGTTTCAAAAATATTAATGGAGCGTGTTGATTTGAATTCACGTCATGGCCGCTTAAGTATTGGTATTTTATTGTTCCAAGATTTAGCCGTTATTCCTATTTTAGTGCTGATTCCTGCATTGGGTTCGCAGTCTGCTGACTTAGGAACGCTACTCAGCCTGGCTTTTATCAAAACGGTTGTTTTATTGTTTATTCTCTTTAAATTCGGTAAGAGTGTCATTAACTTTTGGTTCGGTTTAGTTGCAGGGCAACGCTCTCGCGAGCTGTTTGTCATGAATGTATTGATGGTAACTTTGCTATTGGCGTTTGCGACGAATTTAGCTGGTTTATCTTACGCACTGGGTGCTTTTATTGCAGGGATGTTGATTTCAGAAACCCGTTATCGTTATCAAGTTGAGTCAGATATTGCCTCATTCCGTGATATTTTGATGGGCTTGTTTTTTATCAGTGTGGGTATGTTGCTGGACTTCAACTACTTAATTCACAATTTAGCCTTGGTTTCTGCTTTGTTAGTGTTTTTTGTTTTATCTAAGGCGTTTGTGATTACGATTTTAGTGCGCTTTTTTAACTTTGAATGGGGTGTTGGTATACGTACTGGTGTGATTTTAGCGCAAGCAGGAGAATTTGGGTTTGTGATTTTAACATTGGGTTTAGGTCGTGGTCTAATCGGCGGCGCTGAGCTCCAGTTAGTCTTGTCAGCCTGTTTGTTATCCATGGTTATCGCCCCATTTATCATTCAATATAATGGTCGCATAGCCCGCAAACTCGCCAAAAGTTATATCATGAACATGAGCAAAAATGATGAAGCACTGGAAGATGTGGGTAAGAAGCTAGATGGGCATGTTATTCTTTGCGGATACGGAAGAAGTGGCCAATATCTCGGCCGTTTTTTAAAGGAAGAGGGTATTCCTTTTATTGCTTTAGATATCGACCCAACTCGTGTGCATGAAGCTGCTGTTGCGGGTGAACATGTGATGTATGGCGATGCGAGCAGAAGTGCAGTATTGGAAGCAGCTGGTGCTGCCAATGCAAAGGCGCTGATTGTGAGTTATTCCGATATGCGCTCATCCATGAAAATATTACATCTTACTCAAGAGAGTTACCCTGCTTTGCCTGTGGTTGTCCGAACAACAGACGAAACCCACATGGAAGCATTTAGAGCGGCGGGCGCAACAGAAGTCGTGCCTGAAGTGCTTGAAGGTAGTTTAATGTTGGCTTCTCATGCCTTGGTTATCCTTGGTGTGCCACTTAATCGTGTCGTTAAGCGTATTAGACTGTTTCGTGAAGAGCGTTACCAAATGTTCAAAGGTTACTTTAGAGGCGTTTCGGATGAAAATCTTGAATTTGGACAAGCGCAACAATTAACCCTGCACCCAGTTGAGATTGATAAAAATGCCTACGCGAATAAGAAGCTGTTAAATAATCTTTATCTAGCGGATTTGGGTGTGGAAGTCCAACATTTACGCCGCCCTAATATGCTTGCAGATATTTCGCCACGACCTGATATTGTATTAATGGCGGGCGATGTGGTGGTGTTACTAGGCACCCAACAAAGCTTAGTTGCTGCAGAAATGTATTTGCTCTCAGGTAAAACGAACTAACAATATAGCAAATCAAGCAACTTTGACTGGTCGTCATTATGTTGCAATTGTTGATTGCCAGTGACCCGATTTGCCACCTTGCTTTTCGAGTAATTGAATATGACTGATGGTCATGCCTCTGTCGACGGCTTTGCACATATCATATATGGTGAGTAGTCCTACGCTGACCGCAGTAAGCGCCTCCATTTCAACCCCTGTTTGGCCAATTGTTTCTGTGCTTACAGTGCAATGGATGCAATGACGTTCCTCGTGAATATCGAAAGCAACCGTGACTTTGCTTAGGCTAATCGGGTGGCAGAGTGGAATCAAATCCGCTGTTTTTTTACTGGCTTGAATCGCTGCAATACGAGCAATGCCTAGCACGTCACCTTTTTTGGTGTTGCCTGATTGAATCAAAGATAAAGTGCTTGGTAGCATGCTAATGTGACCAGTTGCAATTGCAATGCGACGCGTGTGGGCTTTATCACCAATATCCACCATATGCGCCTGGCCCTGATTGTCAAAGTGCGTTAATTTATCCATCACTTACTTTCTATTGTCGATTAAAGGTGAACTTGCTTGTCAAAAACATTATCATAATAAGACTTATTAGCGCATTATATTTAAATGTCAATTCGATTAAACGCATTATTTGCCCTCATTTTGTTGAGCGCAACGGTTAGTTTTGCTGGAGGTACAATCTCTAGCAAGCCCTATAATGAACCGTTGGACACGCGTTTGCCAGCTGATTTGCATCAAGATTTACCAGAATTAGGAGATGTTTCACAAACCGTGTTGTCAGCCGTAGATGAACAGCGAATTGCAGAGCAAATTTTAGCGGAAGTATCCGTCAGTGATGAAGTTCTAGCGGATGTTGAAGTTGTTGACTATTTGCAATCCTTAGGTAATCGCTTGGCAGCAGCGAGTGATGATAAGCAGCAAGAATTTTATTTTTTTGTGGTGAAAGATGCTTCTATTAATGCCTTTGCTATGCCAGGCGGTGTGATTGGTGTCCATACAGGTTTGTTTTTAGCCTCAAACTCAGAGTCTGAACTTGCTAGTGTACTCGGTCATGAGATTGGGCATGTCACGCAACATCATTTGGCACGAATGTTAGCCAAACAAAAAACGGATACTTTTAAAAATGTTGCAGGTATTGCGCTAGCTTTGTTGGTCGCACGTGCCAATCCGCAATTAGCCTCAGGTGCTTTAACGACATCATCGGCAGCTGGTATACAACGCCAATTAGATTACACGCGTGAACATGAACGGGAGGCAGACAGAGTGGGTTTAAGTATCTTAGAAAATGCGGGCTTTGATGCCAGAGGAATGCCTGCTTTTTTTCGTGTATTGCAAAGAGGCTCAAGATTTATGGAAGGAAGTGCTCCGAGTTTTCTAAGAACACACCCATTAACATCTGAGCGGATTGCCGATGTTGAAAACCGTGTGGCGATGATGCCCTATAAACAAGTTGCATCTAATTTGTCTTATTTTTTTGTGCGAGCAAAATTAAGGGCAAACGATGGTTTGGCACAAACAGCAATTGACCAGTTTGAATATAACATTCAAACGGGACGTTATGCTAATGAGGCTGCTGAACACTATGGTTTAGCAGTGGCAATGTTAAGAAAAAATGATTTTTCAGGTGCCACCAAGCAAATGCAGTGGTTAGACCTTCATGCTGTTAAAAGTGCTTTTATTGAGAACTTGAAAGCGCGCATAGCAGTAGCGGAGAAAAATCCAAAAAAAGCGGCTGCACAATATAGCGCTGCATTAAATCGATACCCTGAAAGTAGGGCGCTTATTTATGGTTATGCAGAACATTTTTTAGCGCTGAAGCAAACTAAAGAAATGATTGAATTGATTAAAGGCAAACAACAACTGTTTCCTAGAGACGCGCATTTTTATGACTATTTAGCAAAAGCATACTTTAGAGAAGGTAAGGATTTATTAGCTTTTCAAGCGCAAGGTGAAGCTTATTACCGGCAATACAATCTTGATAAAGCGGTTGAGCAATTAGAATTAGCGACCAAAGTGAAAGAGGGTTCTTTCTATGAGAAGTCGATTGTAGAGGCGCGATTAAAAGAATTTCAGCGCTTACAAAAAATGAGCAAAACAGAATAGAGAAAGCGTTAAGCATGAAGCGTAGAGATTTTTTAGGGTTGCAAATTGCAACGATATTGCTGGCGCCGTTCAATGTATTGGCGGGGCAATGGAACCGATTGGCATTTCAAGCTGACCATGTTGCTGATGCCGAAAAAGCCTTGGCTATTGAAGGTGAAATAATCAGTAATCAGATTGAGATTATTGCACCCAGCCGTGCAGAAAATGGCGCGATTGTGCAAGTCGCTGTGCATAGTAGTATTGCCAATACAGAGGCTATTGCGATATTCGTAGACAAAAATCCAACAGCCTTAATTGCTAATTATTTATTTTTTGAAGGTGCGTTACCGTCGGTAGTGACAAGAATTAAAATGGCGCAAACCTCAGAGATTAAAGTGATTGTGAAATCGGGGCATCGATACTTTACGGCTGCCAAGCAGGTTATTGTATTGGAGAATGGGTGCGGTGGTAGCAGCACGAATGAACAGTTCAGGTCAAGCATGAAAATTCGCGCTAAACAATTAGCCAACACAGACATGGCGGAAGTAAAAGCCATCATTACACATCCAATGCACACTGGACAGGGTTTGGACGAAGTTGGACAAATTATTCCTGCGCACTTTATTCAAATGATTCAAATTAAACACAATGATGTGCCAGCTATTGAGATGCAATTAGGAACAGGGATTGCCAGAAATCCCTATTTAACCTGTCAGCTGCAGCATGTCCAGTTGGGTGATAAAATCAGCGTTAGATGGCAAGACAATCTTGGAATAGAGGGGCAGGCGGAAACTAGCGTCATTCTGTAACGGGTATTGATTAAAGTGGTAAACTTGAATGAGTGCATTTTGATAAATTATTCTTATCAATATGATTAAAACAATCAAATTTACTAATTAGAATTAGCGCCCTATAATGTTTTCATAGTTTAGAAATTAAGTACTTATTGATCAGTGCTTAGCGATAAACTCATTTTTAACCAACCATTTCATTAACTCAAATATAAGGAAACAATATGTCATTAATTAATACAGAAGTTCAACCATTTAAGGCACAAGCATTTCATAACGGTGAATTTATCGAAGTGACAGAGCAGAGTCTTAAAGGTAAATGGTCAGTTGTGATTTTTATGCCAGCTGCATTTACATTTAATTGCCCAACAGAAATTGAAGATGCTGCTGACAATTATGCTGAATTCCAAAAAATCGGTGCTGAAGTGTATATCGTGACAACGGATACACAATTTTCGCACAAAGTATGGCACGACACTTCACCAGCCGTTGGTAAAGCTAAATTCCCATTAGTTGGTGACCCAACACATCAGTTAACACGCGCATTCGATGTGCATATTGATGAAGAGGGTTTGGCATTACGTGGCACATTTGTGATTAATCCAGAAGGTGTGATTAAAACGCTTGAAATTCACAGTAACGAAATTGCACGTGATGTAAAGGAAACTTTACGTAAATTGAAAGCAGCGAAATTTACAGCTGAAAACCCTGGTCAGGTATGTCCTGCAAAATGGAACGAAGGTGCTGCTACACTAACACCTTCATTAGACTTGGTAGGTAAAATCTAAGCAAAGATTCATTTGGCTTGTATTGCGTTTGTGGGATGCTCGCAATGCCTATTCGGATTGTATATTTGAAATTAAGTGCCAAGCACTACAAGCCAGTATGATTTAGTTTAAGCATAGAAAGCAATCCACTAAGGCAAAATTTTAGTGGGTGAATAAACAGGGCGTTATTCACAAGATAGCGCCTTTTTTGTAAATAAAATTGAGTAAAGAGAGAGATAACATGGCATTAGACGCAACCATTAAAGGCCAATTGCAACAGTACTTACAGATGTTACGTGAGCCGATTATACTGGCTGAATCACTAGACAGTAGTGATGGTGCAAAAGAGATGCATGAATTGCTAACAGAAATTGCCAGTATGTCAGATAAGGTCACACTTACGCAGGAGAATGATGTGCGCAAGCCTTCATTTGCAGTGAAACGCGGCGAGGCACACAGTAGGGCTGACCAACCAATTGGCATTCGTTTTGCGGGTGTTCCTTTGGGCCATGAATTTACTTCTCTAGTCTTAGCCTTATTGCATACAGGCGGGCATCCAATGAAATTGGAGCAAGATAAAATAGACCAAATTGCAGCGATTGAAGGTGAATTTCATTTTGAAACCTACGTGTCATTAAGTTGCCATAATTGCCCAGATGTAGTGCAAGCCATGAATATGATGGCGGTGATTAATCCTAACATTACCCATGTCATGGTCGAGGGCGGTTTGTATCAGGATGAAATTAAAGAAAAAGACATCATGAGTGTACCCACCATTTTCTTAAATGATGACATGTTTGGTGCTGGACGTATGGAATTGGATGAAATATTGCCAAAAATCGATACAGGTGCATTAGCAAAAGAAGCAGAAAAACTCAATAAAAAAGAGCCGTTTGATGTGTTGATTATTGGGGGTGGTCCAGCTGGTGCGGCAGCTGCAATTTATGCGGCGCGTAAAGGCATAAGGACGGGTATTGTAGCGGAACGTTTTGGTGGGCAGGTCATGGATACGCTAGCTATCGAGAACTTTATTTCAGTCAAAGAAACAGAAGGACCAAAGCTAGTTGCTGCCTTAGAGGAGCATGTAAAAACTTATGATGTTGATATCATGCCTTTACAAAAAGCAACGTCACTTAAAAAAGGTGATTTGCTTGAAGTTGGCCTTGAAAATGGCGGACGGTTACAAAGCAAAGTGGTCATTGCAGCCACTGGTGCTCGTTGGAGAAAATTAGGCGTCCCTGGGGAGGCGGAGTATCAAAATAAAGGTGTAGCTTACTGCCCACATTGCGACGGTCCTTTATTTAAAGGTAAACATGTTGCCGTGATTGGTGGGGGTAATTCTGGTGTAGAAGCGGCTATTGATTTGGCGGGTATTGTTGGTCATGTCACTATCTTTCAACGGGATAGTGCATTAAAAGCAGATGCTGTTTTGCAAAACAAATTACGTTCATTAAGTAATGTCACCATTATTGTTAATGCACAAACGACCGAGATTACGGGTGCCAACGGCAAGGTGAACCAGTTAATTTACAAAGATAGCACCACTGGTGAAACAAAAACTGTTGATCTAGAAGGGGTGTTTATCCAGATTGGTTTAGTCCCTAACACTGACTGGTTGCAAGGTAGTGGTGTCGCATTGAGTCAATACAATGAAATTGAGATTGATCGTCATGGAGCGACAAATGTTGCTGGAATTTTTGCAGCGGGCGATGTAACAACCATTCCATATAAGCAAATTATTATTGCCATGGGAGAGGGGTCAAAAGCGGCCTTAGGTGCTTTTGATTACTTGATTAGACAGTAGAGAAAAGATTAAACGCTAGCAATCAAAAAAGAGACGGTTGCTTCAACGTCTCTTTTTTATTGCTGGTATAAGCTTATTATTTTTCTGCAAACGTTCACCATCCTATTGGTAAGAATGGCTTAAAAAAATCACAATTTACTCGTCAGTCGACTTTTTTAATGCCAACGCGTTCATACAATAACGCAAGCCAGAAGGTGCAGGACCATCGGGGAAAACATGGCCTAGATGCGCATCACAAACATTACAGGTGGTTTCTATGCGCTGCATGCCATGCGTACCGTCTGCATGATAAGCCAGAACGCCATCAGCTACTGGTGCTGTAAAGCTAGGCCAGCCAGAGTGACTTTCAAATTTATGTTGCGCGTCAAACAACAAAGTATCGCAACATGCGCAATGATAAAGCCCAGGTTCAAAGTGTGAACACATGTTTGAACTAAAAGCTCGCTCAGTGCCTTTTTGACGCGTTACATAAAACTGCTCTGCACTGAGCAGACTTTGCCATTGCGCCTCTGATTTTTCAACACGATTTGGTGGGATCGGATTATTATTGGCCCAATGAAGGACATCTTGCCAGTTGGGTGTAGCCATGAAAAGCTCCTATAAAGTACTGCTATATGAAAACAGGATAGATAGAAAGTTCTAGTAGTGAAAGACAACTGTAAAGATGATAGAAATCATTGACTGGACAGCTGCACCAAACTCAGGGCTACTGCCTCTGCAACTTTAATCCCATCAACGCCAGCAGACAAGATACCACCAGCATAACCAGCACCTTCACCACATGGGAACAAGCCTTTAGTATTAATACTTTGCAAGCTGTCATCATCACGTTTAATGCGAATCGGTGCAGAGGTTCGAGTTTCAACACCAGTTAGAATGGCATCATGAAAATCAAAATTTTTAATTTGCTTTGCAAAAGCTGGAATGGCTTCACGCATGGCGGTAATGGCGTATTCAGGCAAAGCGTTCGCTAAGTTTGTCAGCGTCACGCCAGGCGTATAGGAGGGGGTCACCGAGCCCAGCTTTGTCGATGCTTGATTGGCTAAAAAGTCACCAATCAGTTGGCCAGGTGCGTTGTAATTACTGCCACCCATGCGATAGGCATTACTTTCGATTTGGCGTTGAAGCATCATTCCTGCTAACGGATGTCCAGGAAAATCTTCTTCAGGTGTAATGCCAACTACAATGCCAGCGTTAGCGTTACGTTCGTTGCGGCTATATTGACTCATGCCATTGGTGACTACACGCTCTAGTTCGGAAGCGGCTGCTACAACGGTGCCGCCTGGACACATACAGAAGCTGTAAACACTACGACCATTTTTGGCGTGGTGTACGAGTTTATAATCCGCTGCACCTAGTTTTGTAAGTAAGTCTTCACTATAGCTTTTCCCATAGCGTGCACGGTCAATCAAGCCTTGAGGATGTTCGATGCGGAAGCCGATTGAAAACGGTTTAGCTTCAACAAAAATACCATTTTTATGTACCATTTCAAATGTATCACGTGCGCTGTGTCCCACCGCTAGCACCAAGTGATTAGTTGCAATATATTCACCTGTATGCAGAGTGACACCTTGCACCTCACCATGCTCAATCACGATGTCGTCGACGCGTTGTTCAAAGCGAATATCTCCGCCAAGCGCTGTAATCGTTTGGCGCATCTTTTCCACCATACCCACTAATTTAAATGTACCAATATGTGGATGACTGACATATTGAATTTCAGCTGGCGCACCAGCTTTTACAAATTCTTGAATGACTTTGCGCCCATAGTGTTTGGAATCTTTAATTTGGCTATATAGTTTTCCGTCAGAAAAAGTGCCTGCACCACCTTCACCAAACTGCACGTTTGATTCAGGATTAAGCGTGCTTTTACGCCATAACCCCCATGTATCTTGCGTACGTTTTCGTACTTCTTTTCCGCGTTCTAATACGATAGGCTTAAAACCTGATTGTGCTAATATCAAAGCAGCAAAAATTCCAGCAGGGCCAAAACCAACGACAACTGGCCGTTGTTTTAATGAGGGCGGGCTATGAGCAACAAAGTGATAGCTGGTATCAGGCGCAGGATTGACGTGTTGGTCACGTTTAAATTTAGCTAAAATGACAGCCTCATTTTTAACCGCTACATCCAGACTATACACATATAAAATAGCATGTGATTTTCGTGCATCAACACCACGTTTGAAAATCGTAAACGTAATTAAATCAGTGGCAGGAATTTTTAATCGGTTAATAATAGCTGATTTAATTTCATCATCTTGATGGATGAGCGTGTCAGCCAGCTCAATCGGAAGTTTAATTTCTGTTATTCGTATCATAAATGTCTCTCGGATAGTGTTTATCTATCAAGCTAACAATTTTACAACAACTTAAGTTTGATTCGAGGAGTATTTTTTGCAGTTTGATTGCAAGCTGTCACTGACTAAATGATTAGAAAAGATCTGAATATAATCGTAAAGCCCGTAGTGTAGTCACAGTCAATGTATGGCGATCTACCGTGCTACAGTTGCTGGCGTTAAATCGTACAATATTGAGATAAAGAGTGGTTGATATCTCATTTATCAAGTGCACAAGAACGCCAGCCTTATGCTGCTTATGCACAATGTCTTGATGTGGTGAAAGCGAAGGACTGTTAAAAGCTTAAGTCTAGCTGTATTAATTGCTTCAACATAGGTACGGTGATTCGCTTTTTTGTTACTAGTGACCAGGTATCCAAAGCATCAAGTACTGTCATAAGTGTCGGCAAATCACGACGTAAATTACTTAAGCAATAATCGATGACTTCGTCAGGTAGATTAATACCACGTTCGCGTGCGTGCGCTTGTAAAGCGGTAGCCTTTTCAGTGTCGCTGAGTGGCTGTAGTTGATAAACCAAACCCCACGCCAAACGCGTAGCTAGATCCTCACGTAAACCCATTTGCATCGGCGCATGTGAGCCTGCACATATTAAACAGCCTCCATCAGTTTTGATTTGATTATAGTGATTAAATAAACCGACTTGGGCTTGATGATTAAGCAGATGAACATTGTCGGCTACTTCTGCACCTTGTGCTTGAGCGGCTTTGAGCAAATGCGTTTTACCACTGCCTGATGCGCCCCATAAGTAAATAAAGCGTGATGGCGCATTACCGTGGATAGCTTCTTTAATATTCATTACGACCTCGGCATTTTTACCCAAGGTAAAATTTTCGAAAGAGGCAGGCGGTGGCGGCTGTATGTCTAATAGCAGTTGTTTCATGATTAATTCAGGTAAGTGTCGCTATTGAGATAACTATTTCTAAGGTGACGCAGGCCGACGGCAATTGATGCGCTTACGGGTAAAGCTAATAATACACCAGTCAATCCGAATAACTGGCCACCAGCAAGCAAAGCGATAATGACGACAATAGGGTGTAAGCCTATACGGTCGCCGATTAGGTAAGGTGTAAGTAGATAGCTTTCAACGACTTGCCCTATCCCAAAGATTAATAAGACGGGAACAAGCGAAGACCATGTGGCAAATTGTAGTAGCGCTAGTAAAACAGCTAAGATAAACGCAATGGCGAATCCGAGATAGGGTACAACGCTGAGTAATCCAGCTAATAAGCCAATCGAAAGCGCTGTTTTTAGACCAGCAAACCACAGACCTAAGCTATAAAAGATGCAGAGCGCAAACATAACGCAGAGCTGACCACGAAGAAATTCGGCAAGTACTTGATCGATTTCTCTAGCAACAGTAGTGGCTTTTATTAGCCACCCTCTAGGAATCAGTTCAGCTGTTTTCTCAATGAGATAGTCCCAATCTCTTAATAGATAAAACAAAACAACGGGTAGTAACAAAAGATTAGCAGCTAAACTAATTAGCGCTAAGCCCTTTGTCCCAGCCGCGCTTAGTATGTTGCTGAGCAAGCCACTAGTTTCTTGCCAATGTTCACGAACGACTTGTTGAACTTGTCCAATGCCGATCACGTATTCATGGTTAAGATTCTGCTTGAACCAGGGTTCCGCATGCTGACGGAAATATTCTAATAAAACAGGTAAGCGTTCAGCAATCAGTGATAATTGTTGTTGTAGCAAGGGGATAAGGATTAACAGTATCAACGCCATGGTTGCTAAAACGCCCGCTAAAACAATGACAGTGGCCAGTGTTCTACCTAGTCTTATTTTGTTGCATCCAAGGGTAGTTAGTTTGTCAACGAGTGGGCCACAAATGTAAGCTAAGATAGCCGCAGCTACAAATGGTGTCATCATCGGACCAAGTTGATACAGGATAAGCGCAAGGATTGACGCAAAAATCGTCCAGCGATAATTACTAAACAAGCGTGAATTGGAGTCTTTGTCTTTTAGTTGATTAGCCATAATTGGTCAAAAATGCGTTAAAATGTGCGCTTGAAATGGAGCGATAAGCAAAATTATACTTAAGTTATGTCTGCTTCATGAGATTTATTAAAAAGCGCTGGCTATCACGATACCTTAACACCTGATTGAAACGAGATTATTTTGAGCACAAATTCTAACGATATTTCTATAACTTATCGCGACGCTGGTGTCGATATTGAAGCGGGCGATGCGCTAGTTAATCAAATCAAACCTTTTGCAAAACGCACGATGCGCCCAGAAGTGATGAGTGCGATTGGAGGATTTGGCTCTATGTTTGCCATGCCAACCAAGTTTAAAGAGCCTGTTTTGGTCTCTGGAACAGATGGTGTAGGCACCAAGTTAAAACTTGCCTTTGAGTTAAATCAGCACGATACAGTCGGCATAGATTTAGTGGCGATGAGTGTCAACGATATTTTAGTACAAGGCGCAGAACCACTGTTCTTTCTCGATTACTTTGCCTGTGGCAAATTAGATGTTGCGACAGCAGCCGATGTGATTAAAGGGATTGCTGTTGGTTGTGAAGAGTCAGGCTGTGCATTAGTCGGTGGTGAAACTGCAGAAATGCCTGGCATGTATCCAGCAGGTGAGTATGATTTGGCTGGCTTTGTCGTAGGTTGTGTGGATAAAGCTAATATAATTGATGGTTCAACAATCACCGAGGGTGACGTAGTGCTAGGCTTAGCCTCCAGCGGTGCGCATTCGAACGGATATTCATTGATTCGTAAACTGATTGAAAAATCAGGGATTGACATGGAGTCAGATTTTGAAGGTCGCAAATTTAAAGACGTCGTCATGATGCCAACAAAATTATACGTAAAGTCGATTTTAGCATTGTTAGAAACTATCAAAGTAAAAGGGATGGCACATATCACGGGGGGTGGCATTACTGAAAACATTCCCCGTGTATTACCAGCTGGCTTAACTGCCGAAATCAGTGCAAATAGTTGGGAGCTGCCAGCCTTATTTAAATGGCTAAAAGTTCAGGGCAACATTGCTGATATTGAAATGTATAAAACATTTAACTGCGGCATCGGTATGGCAGTGATTGTTTCAGCAGAAAATGCGAACGAGGCAATGAAGATATTGACAGCAAAAGGTGAAACGGTTTATCAAATTGGACACATTCGTACCCAAGCTTCTGGTGAAGCTCCGACAGTGGTGATTTAAGCTTGATATGAGACTCGAATGCATTTCCTGTGTATTACATTTTAAAGAAAGAATAAACACAAGATGTTAAAACTGATGAAAAGCTTAAGCTTAGTTGCCTTGTTGATTGCTAATTGCGCGTTTGCGCAACCAACTAATATTCAGTTGGAATATGACGTCAGTCACAATGGCAGTGATTTTGGTACGGTAAAAGAAAGTTTTGTGCAAACGGGTGATGCATATCACATTGTTTCAACAACCAAGGGTAAAGGTTTGTATGCTTTATTAGGTGAACGGGTGTTAATGAGTGACGGGTATGTTTCTGCAGACGGCCTAAAACCAAGCCAGTTTCAGCTAAAGCGAGGTGATAATGCAAAAAAATCGCTCACAGCTAATTTTGATTGGACTAATCTACAACTCATGATGTTGAAAAATGGGGTGACACAAACCGCGAGTCTTGTGCCAGGGGCATTAGATTTAGCAAGTTATCCTTATCAATTTATGTTTACACCGCCAGCTGGTGCGCAGGTGAATGTCACTCTGACTACAGGTAAAAAATTGGATAACTATGTTTACAATATTGCCGAAGAAAATGCGATTGTGAAAGTGGGTGCTGTTTCATATCAAACTCTACATTTAGTGAATGCAGAAGTCGATGGCAATAAGAGAAAAGAGCTGTGGTTGGCAAAGTCTAAACACTATTTACCAGTCAAGTATTTGGTCGTAGAAAAAAACGGTGACAAGATTGAACAAACATTAACAAAAATTAGTATTCAATCAGTCATGCAATAACTCAGTGCAGTTAGTATGCATTAAGATACAATAGGATGGCCAGTGATAGGATTGTCGCTGGCCTTCGTCATTTTTAAAATTAACAAACCACAATAAAGAAAACATAAGCAATGAATGAAAATTTAATTCGCCAAGCCGCAATATTACTGACCGATATACTTGATTTTGAACGGCCAGCAGATGCGATGTTGAGCACTTTTTTTCGCAATAACCGCGATTTAGGCAACAAAGACCGCGCTTTTATTGCTGAGAGTGTTTATGGCGTTATTCGACGTTTACGGTTCTTAAGTACGCTTACGGCAAATGCAGAAAATGACCCTGATGATGCCCGTAAGCTCATTTTGGCTTGGCTATTACGAGTGCAAGGACGTAGTTTAAGAGAGTTAGATGATGTCTTGAATGAACAACAGAAAGAATGGGCGATTGCTATTAAAGCGAAACCAACAGAGGATTTGCCAGTAGCGGTAAAGGCCGATGTACGAGATTGGTTGTGGGAGAAATTGCTTGAACAGTATGGTGAGGAGCAAGCACTCACTATTTGTCGAAGCATGTTTGAGCAAGCAACATTAGATTTGCGTGTGAACACCATTAAAGGGTCACATGAAGAAGTGTTGGCTAAAATGATTGCTGAAAACATCAATAACGAGAATCTCATGACGGCTATGCCTTATTCGCCAATCGGTATTCGGATGCCAAATCGTTTGGGAATTAGTAAGCACGTTTTGTTTACCGAAGGCAAAATTGAGGTGCAAGATGAGGGTAGTCAGATTCTGAGTTATTTGGTTGCCCCTAAGCGTGGACAAATGGTGGCAGATTTATGTGCTGGTGCTGGTGGGAAAACCTTGGCCTTAGGGGCATTAATGCGTAATACAGGCCGTTTATATGCTTTTGATGTGTCAGAAAAACGATTGAATAACTTAGGTAAGCGCTTAAAGCGCTCAGGCCTTTCTAATCTTAACGCTCAAGTGATTAATAATGAAAATGATTTAAAGCTAAAACGATTGAACGGCAAGTTTGACCGCGTGTTGGTTGATGCGCCCTGTAGTGGTTTAGGCACTTTACGTCGTAATCCCGATTTGAAATGGCGGCAAACGCAAGAAGATGTTGCTGAGTTAAATGTGAAGCAAGCGAATATTTTAGCTCGTGCTGCAAAGCTGACTAAAGTGGGTGGACGTGTGGTTTACGCTACATGTAGTTTATTGCGTGAAGAAAATGAAGCCATCGCTGAAGCGTTTTTAAGTACGCATCCAGACTTTAGTTTAATCCCTGCGAACGAGGTATTAGCACAGCAAAGCATTCAACTGGACACTGGAGTTTATTTAAACTTACTACCGCATCTGCATGGAACCGATGGTTTCTTTGCGGCCGTGTTTGAAAAGCATACACCGCAAAAGGCTGAATAATGGCGCTCGATCTTTCCAACACTTTAGTTGTCGGCATTTCTGCCACCGCTTTATTTGATTTGGGTGAGGCTGATAAATTGTTCCAAGCGCAATTAAAGATGGACGTGGAAAAAGCGGTAGTTGAGTATCGTCGATACATGCTAGAAAGGGAGCACGAGCCTTTATTGGATGGCACAGGTATGCCGCTAGTAAAGGCTTTATTAGAACTTAATCAGTTTCAAGAGCATCAGAAAAATGAATCGCCTTTGGTCGAGGTGGTGGTGATGTCTAGGAATAGCCCAGAAACAGGGGTGCGGGTTTTTAATAACATTAGAAAGCTAGGCTTGAAAATCAGTCGCTATGCTTTTACTGGCGGCGAGTCTGTTGCGGACTATATCGAAGCCTTTGACGTCGATTTGTTTTTAACCACCAATCTAAAAGATGCTCAAAAGGTTATGGATGCAGGGAAATGTGCAGTCGCTTTACTGAAAGAACCACCACAAGAGGTAGAACAATTGCCTAGTGACCAAGTAAGAATTGCTTTTGATGGTGATGCTGTCTTGTTTGATGAGAGTAGTGAGTTGATTTATAAATCAAAAGGTTTAGATGAGTTCCAACTGAATGAAGACATGCAACAGCATGTGCCAATGTTGGAAGGACCTTATGCTTCTTTTCTACAAAAGCTAGCTAAACTGCAAAGCCGTTTACCTTTTGGCGTTGAAATGTCACCAGTACGTTTAGCTATTGTGACAGCTAGAAGTGCACCAGCGGAAATGCGTGTGATTAATACCTTGCGTCATTGGGGTGTTTATGTGAACGAGGTCTTCTTTTTGGGTGGGTTAAACAAAGCCGCAATTTTAAAAGCATTTAAACCACATATCTTTTTTGATGACCAAGATTTGCATATTGAGAATGCCTCTAAAGTAGTCCCTGCGGGCAAAGTGCCATATAAAAGTAGTTCGCTCTTAAATCAAAAAAAATCAAACACCTCAACTTAACGACGATTAATGAAAATGAGCTTAAACATACAAATATTACTTGGTGCACTTTTTGGTGTACTGGTCGGTTTGTATTTACAGCAAACGGGGCTGGAAACAGCGACAGCTAGTGCTGGTTTGTATGGTGCAAGACTTATCGGTACTTTATTTATCGACTTGCTTAAAATGATTTTAATTCCATTGGTTTTCTGTAGCATTGTAGTGGGTATTGCCAATTTAAGACAACATCAGCAGATGCACAAAGTCTGGGTGACTACGCTAATCTTTTTTATGCTAACTATGGCGATTGCTATGATTGTTGGTATGACAGCCAGTAACTACTTTAAACCAGGAACTGGCTTAGCCGTCAGCATATTTGAAGGCGCGATGCAAAATTTTCAATCGAAACAAATGCCTTTGCCTGATTTTTTTGCGCACTTTTTACATCATTTATTTGTGAATCCTTTTCAAGCATTAGCGGAAGGGAAAGTGCTTTCAGTCGTTATTTTTGCTTTGTTTTTAGGTATTGCACTGGTGGTGGGTGGTGAACGATATCAAAATATTTTAGTGTTGTTAGAAGAGGCGCTAGCTGTAACGATGCGGATTGTAAATTGGATAATGTACTTAGCGCCCTATGGAATTGCCGCTTTATTGATAAAGCTGGTCGCGACACAAGACGTGGCGATGTTAGGTACCATGGCACAATTTGTTGCGGTGGTAGCTGGCACATTATTATTTCATGGGACAGTCATGTTGCCGTTAATATTGTTCTTATTGACAGGGAAATCACCACTTTGGTTTTGGCAAGGCGCTCGTCAAGCCTTGATTACGGCATTTGCGACCAGTTCAAGTTCTGCAACTTTACCTATAACCATGCGCTGCGCGACTGAACAATTGGGGGTTAAACCAGAAATTGCGGGTTTTGTTATTCCTTTGGGTGCAACCATGAATATGGATGGCACCGCTTTATATGAAGCAGCAGCAGCGTTATTTATCGCGAACTTAGTAGGTGTCGATTTGAGCTTTTCGCAACAATTAATTGTTTTTTTAACCTCGATGTTAGCCTCTGTTGGTGCGCCAGGCATCCCTAGTGCAGGCATGGTAACGATGGTGTTGGTTTTGCAAGCTGTTGGTTTGCCTGCGGAAGCGATTGCGATATTGTTGCCCGTCGACCGCATGCTTGATACATTAAGAACGACTGTCAATGTAGAAGGTGACATGACGGCGAGTTTAGTGGTTCAAAAAATTGTTTCTTAAGGCCTTACTTTATGCTCCATTTTTATAAAGCAGATTTGGTTGATGCCGAAGCCATCGCAACACTGATTAACAGCGCTTATCGCGGTGAGAGTAGTCGCAAAGGCTGGACGACAGAAGCCGACATTTTAGATGGCCTACGCACCACAACTGCTGATATCGCAAAGCTGATTAAAAGAGACGATGCTTTTATTCTAATGGGTGTGAATAATGACGAAATTATCGCTACCATTTGTTGTGAACTTCAAGTAATTGCATTTAAGCATACGGTTCACTTCGGTCTGATAGCGGTTAAACCAAGCTTGCAAAATAAAGGACATGGAAAAGATATCATTAATGCTGCCGAAACAATGACTAGGCGCGAGTGGCGTGTGGCAGGTTATCATATGACGGTCATTTCTGTTAGAACAGCCCTAATCGAGTTCTATGAGCGTCTTGGCTACGAACGTACAGGCGAATTTGAGGATTTTCCTGAGAATCCTACACTTTGGCAGCCAAAGGTGGGTGGACTCAGTTTGCAAGTGTTGGCTAAATTGGCATAAAAACCGATGAAATGTGGTTTGTTGTTAATTTTAGCGATGGTTTTTATCTAAACCGTTTTTGATGCAAGGCATCCAAACCCTGCATCAATAGTGAGTAAGCCGCTGGGACCACAACAAGTGTGAGTAGGGTGGAGGAAAGCATGCCACCAATAATCGCAATCGATAGTGGTTTGTTGGTCTCACTCCCAGCTCCCAAACCCAACGCGGCTGGTGTGAGCGCCAAAATAATCGTCAGCGAAGTCATTAATACGGGTCGTAGTCTAACAGGGCAGGCCTCGCTTAAGGCATCATTAATACTAGCGCCTTTGTCACGTAATTGATTCGTTAAGTCTATTAATAGAATAGAGTTTTTAGCAACTAAGCCAATTAACAAAATTAATCCAATCATTGAATAAATATTCAATGATTGATTCGTTAACCAGAGGGCAAGCAAACCACCGATAATCGCTAATGGTTGCGCCAGCATAATCACAAAGGGTTGTGTAAATGAATTGAACTGACTAGCAAGTACCATATACAGTAAAATAAAAGCCAGCATAAATACAAAACCCATATTTTTAATGGTTTTCTGCATCTCTTCGGCCTGCCCAGAGAATTGTAATGTGTATTCTGGCGGGACAATTTTGGCTGCAACGTCGCTTACAATCTTTGAGGCATCACTTAAAGCAATATTTGGATTAGCAAAAAAAGTTACCGCGTATTGCAAATCATAACGACTAATTACAGCAGGCCCCAAAGTTGACTTAAAGGATGCGATGGCATCTAGGCGTACCAATTCACCTCTGTTATTTCTTAAGTAAATATTACTTAAATCGCTGACTTGTTGTAATGTTGACTCATCAGCTTTAATGCGAATGTCATTACGTTGACCGTCGCTAATCGCATCATTATAAGAGGCAACATTAATGCCCCCAGCATATAAGCTAATGGCAACAGCGGCTTCTTGCGCATTCAGTCCTAAATGTGCAGCCAGTGTGCGATCAATATGCACATCCAGTTGCGGGAGATTGAGTTGTACATCCAGATCAACCTTACCAATTGCGGGAATGGTATTAAGCTTGTCTTGCAATCGTTGCGCAATCTTTCCTATTTCGTTTAGATTGCTTCCTCTGAGCAAGAATTGTAATTTGTCAGAGCGTTGTCCACGGGTAATTGAAGGAGGTGAAGCGGTGGCTTCTACCCCTGCTATTTGATCTAAATCAACCTTGATTAACTTGATTAACGCTTGTTGACTGATTTCACGCGCTTCTCTTGGTTTTAGTCTGACGTTGACACTGGCTTGATTCACTTGTCCGCGAGAGCCTGTGCCAATGGAAGCATAGTAACTGTCTATGGCTTCAGGATATTTCCTCAAGGCGTCTTCGATTAATCGCAAACGTGAGTCGGTATAAGCCAAGCTTGCACCGAGCGGCGTTTTCGCGGTAATCCGAAAATAGCTCTCATCAGAATCAGGTACAAATTCTTTTCCAACATGCTTCATGCTGAAGAAACCTGCGACAAGGACGAAAACAGCAGTAAAAACAAGAACCAATATGCGGTGTGAAAGGCTATAAGCTAACACTTTTTTATAATAGACATCTAGTTTTTCTAAAGTGTTTGCAATTTTTGTATACACTTGATTCTCACTCTGCGTGACACTTAAATAACGTGAACACAACATGGGTGTTAATGTGAGTGAAACAAATAAAGAGATAATGACGCCAAAAGTGACTACAACGGCGAATGATTTAAAAAACATGCCGACAATGCCATCCATAAAAATCACAGGGGCAAAAATACAGACTAGCGCTGCGGAAGAGGCAATCACAGCAAAGCCCACTTCATTACTGCCATTAATGGTGGTGAGTGTACGAAATTTATCGACGATAGATGGATTTTCTAGTTCTTTAGCTGTTAGTTTATTGCCGACTTCTCCTGACATATGCCGCAAGATACTTTCTCTGACCACAATTGCATCATCGACTACGACGCCAATAAGCAATAATAACGCAAGTAAGGTCATGCTGTTGAAGGTGTAGCCTGCAAAATACATGACGGCAATAGCGCCTAATAATGAAACAGGTATTTCTAAACAAATCATTAAAGTTGAACTGAATGAGCGCATAAAAATAAGCACAACCAAAGCTGCAAATAAGGTGCCTTCAATCAAGTGTTCTTTCAGTGAGGCGACCATTTGGTTGATGAAAATAGAGTCGTTGGTTGAAATATCTAAGGACATACCAGGCGGTAAATTAGGACGAATTTCTTCATCTAATTTTTGTGTAACATCATTAATGATTTTAATCGTATTGGTATTGGCTATTTTAACAATACCAATACTAACCGTCGGTTTGTCATTGTAGCGTGCAACTTGGCGATTATCGGTAATACTATCGACGACATTAGCAATATCTTTTAAATAGATGGGTACGCCATTTTTGACTTGTACTACCATCATTTCTAAATCAGAAATAGTGTGGAACTCTAAGTCCAGCTTAATTAATTGCTCCGCATTTTTGCCAACTAGGAAGCCACCAGGAAGCTGAATATGCTCACGATTAAAAGCATCAATTAAATCGTTTGCGCCTAATTTATAGGCTGCCATCCGTTCAGTTGAAACGATGACGCGAATGACTCTTTCACGTTTACCACCAAACCGGACTTCTCCGACACCATTGATGGTCTCAAACTTTTTCTTAATCACATTTTCAGCATACAGATTCAGTTGCTGTATGGTGCGATCGCCTGTTAACGCAATCCAAAGAATAGGATTTTCGTCTGCATCAACCTTTCTAATCGCTGGCGCATCTGCATCTGCTGGTAGTTTTCTGAGCAATTGACTCACTTTGGCTTGCACCTCATTAAAAGCGACATCAATGTTTTTATCTAGATTAAATTTGATTGTGACTGTGGATGCGCCTGGAGATGAGCTGGACTGAATATGTTCAATCCCCGGGGTCGTGTTGACCGCAGACTCAATAATATTAGTTACACTGGTATCAATGACATCAGCACTCGCACCGCGTAAGGTGGTGGTGATGGTGATGACGGGAAAATCGACTGAAGGAATTCGATCAACCCCAATACGTTGATAAGCAATAATGCCGAACAGCATAATCACTGCAGACAGCATAAAGGTTAATACATGGCGCTGAATCGAAAACTCAGGTAGCGTCATCTGTCGCAATCTTCACTGGTGTGTTATCTGTTAAAAATCCTGCTCCGTCTACAACGACTGTATCGTTGACTGTTAATCCAGAAAGAATTTCAATTAAGCCATTTTGGCGTATGCCAGTCTTAACAATCGCTTGATAGGCTGTATGATCGCGAACTACATAAATCACTTCGCCAGTTGGACGTAGAACAAGACTTTGTTCTGGCACCATGATTGCGGCAGGGAGTTCGCCTAAAAGAACGGTGCCAGTCACTGTTGCACCTGGCTGCCAGTTTGTAGCATTATTCACGTCAGCAATCACATCAATCGTTCGGTTGCCCTCTACCACCTGTGGTTTAAGCTCTCGTATCACCGTTTCAATGACTTCATCGCTAGTGGGTGTTTTTAGTCTAACTTTTAAACCGGCTTTTAGCTTGGGTCCAAACTGCTCAGGAAAAGGCAAATGCGCCCGCAATATTTTTGTGGAAACAATTTGTACGATCGGATCCCCTACGCGAACGTAATCTCCAGTATCAACGGGTTTGCTTTCGATTACACCGCTTACTGGGGCATAGATTTTGGATTTGCTACTGTCATGATTAATGCTGGATACTTTTGCTTTGGCAGCTTTTAATTCTTGCGTGAGAACATTTTCTTGGGCAATTTCATTGTCGACGGCAGTTTGCGAGATAAAGTGCTGACTAACTAAGGTTTTATTGCGAGCAACTATTTTAGCTTGATTATTGAGTAAGGCTTCAACTCTACCCACTTCAGCCTGCGCTTCATTTCGTTGCATAATAGAATCGGTTGCATCTAAGGTGGCGATGAGTTGGCCTTTTTCAACAGCATCTCCTGTATTAACATGGACTTTAACCACATGCCCCGCCATCTCGGCTGCTAATGTTGGGCTGACTAAACCTTCAAGTGAACCAACAGATGTTTGTGTAATTTCAATGGGTTGATATTGAATAGGCGAAACGGTGACCAATGTAGCGCGAACATACTTTTCCGCATCTGATGCAGTGTCATTGCTCGCCCCGCAGGCGCAAAGAAGTGCAAAAAGTAAAAGCACTGATAAACTAGTCATATATTTACGCATAAGTGTTCAATCTGATGACAAAAGCGGTTGTTTTTCAAAATGAATGGCAGTCCAATCAAAAAGCGGGCCTGGGTCTGTTTTGCGACCTGGTGCGATATCCGAATGTCCGACAATATGTTGAATCGGGTATATTGCTTGCAGCGATGTTAACAGGGTATTCAACGTTTGATATTGTTCTTTTTCAAAAGGTTCGAAATCGGAACCTTCTAGTTCAATTCCGACAGAAAAATTGTTACATCGTTCACGCCCTTTCCAACTAGAAAGGCCAGCATGCCAAGCGCGTTTTTGACAGGCTACAAATTGAATCAGTTCTCCATCACGCCGAATTAAAAAATGCGATGAAACTCGAGCAGTATAAATCTCAGCATAATAAGGGTGTGCATTAGGGTCGAGTTGATTGGTAAATAATTCGATTATACCGTTGCCACCATATTGTGATGGTGGCAGGCTAATATTGTGAATTACAACCATATCAATCTTAGGGTTATCTTCTCTGTCATCATAGTTAGGCGAAGAGATTTGTGTTGCCTGATCAATAATCCCTTTTTTATCAATTGGATAGACATCAATATTGCTGCAGGGGGTATAGAGCTTTTTCATGAACATTATTTTATGTGATATTTCATCAAAAGCTGTGACATTGTAAAAATAAATACGGTCAATAAGTGTCAATGTACCTTAAACGAAAAGATCTTTCCTGAGAGTATATTGACATTAGTTTCAGTGGGTATGCTATTGATATTCTTGTTGCATCGATCTAAATCAATTAGTTAGGTGCGATTATGGGCGCAATAAATACGCAAAAA